>ENA-OPZD01000190-OPZD01000190.1-human-gut-metagenome-genome-assembly--contig:-NODE-190-length-19394-cov-2.723725_pt1 | contig 19394 bp, 26 predicted proteins | sample MGYA00242479_ERZ504495 | MGnify/ENA primary metagenome ERZ504495 (study PRJEB26092, sample SAMD00036286) | human gut metagenome | host: Homo sapiens | study: EMG produced TPA metagenomics assembly of... | reverse complement strand
CTCTCCAAGGTTCCTCCACTGTCTTACTTCCTGCCGGCGGCTCCATGTTCTTTAAGAAACGGAAGTCCTGCTGCATTCGACCATCCATTGCCACTGCAAATGCCTTTGATTCCCGAACCATCTTCATCTTTTCCGCAACGGTATCTATGTTCCATGGTTTCACGGTCGGGATTCCGATTCCGTCTGTTTTCCCGATTGCTTTTGTCGCAGCAACCATCACATTACTGTCGAGACCATCTCCTGTAAATGCGGCAATCCCGTATTTTGCACATGCTGACACAAGAATATCATTATATCTCACATCATCCAGACAGTCGCCGTAATGTAATCCCACTGCACCAACCGGTCCTGCAAAAAATGGATATAAAAACTTCTTTCCGAAGAGCTCCAGGGATGTATCCACCGGTTTGTTTTCTGCAATTGTGTCCATCTGAACACGGATTTCTTTCCATTTATCATAATTACGGATAGCTGTATCTCCGATTCCCTTTGCCCCAGGTCCAGGCATCTGATTCTTGCAGGCGCGTCCATTACACTCCGGACAGGCCTTACAATAATTTCCAATACGTGTTCTTGCATTTTCTATACATTCTGAATAATTCATATTTTTTCCTCTTTTCTTTCGCTTTCTAACATCTTCCACAGTTTCTGCAAGGATTACATCTTAATTTTTTCAGTTTTAAATTCCAGTCTTGAATTTCCGGTAACTTTTCCCCGGTTATCCACTTTTTCATCCCATAATGATCTGAAACCGTAACTTTATCCCCATTCCACTCAATCTCCAGTGGATATAGTGTAATATTTTCAGGATTCATACAGTTCTGATGAAGTCTTGGTGAATACACTTCTTCTCCCCAGGATACGGCCTGATCTATTGTCAGAATCCTTATATGCGTCTCACTGATACGTAAAATCTCCGGTTCCACTACACAATGATATCTTTCAGGTATTTCATTCTTGAAAACAGAAATGATTCCTAACGGCGTCCTGATCTTTTCATTCTTTTTCATCTTAATATCCGATTTCCTCCAGAATCCTCTCAACAAGTCTCGCATTTTTCAGCGAAAATTCTTCCGTAACCGCCGGAATCTCATTTTCATCGATGCATCTGCCGAATTGTTCTACCTCCAGGCGATAATTCTGTGGAACTTCTACCGTCTTTACTTCTTCCTGCCCCTCAGCCGTACGAATCGTATAGCTTAATTCTCCATCACCATTGAATGCAAATTTGGTTCCGGTAATACTTCCCTTCGTTCCATCTATCTCCAGACAGTCCAGTCTCCTGTCCTGATTCGTTGCAAGCGTCATACCACAGGTAAATGCTGCTTTCTTTCCATCTGCGAATTCCATGACTACAGAAGTCAGCTTATCGATCTTTTCTTCCGAAAAGATTGCGGAAGCCTCGACTTTTTCTGGTTCTTCATTCAGAAGTCCTAACGTCAGGCTTGTGTTGTATACTCCAAGATCGTATGTACACCCTCCAAGAGTCTCCCGTCTCATCCGGATATTTTCCTTATTATAATCCGATGTGATAAATGCGGAATCTATATAACAAACTTCTCCTATCGTTCCATCTTCTATCTCTTTCTTAATTGCAGTGATATATGGACTGTGCTGATACGCAAAAGCTTCCATAAGATATACATGATTCTCTTTTGCTGTTTCAAATAATTCTTTTACCTGCTTTTCACACGGTGCAAGCGGCTTTTCACACAGTACATGTTTACCGCTTTTCATAGCTTTCGCGGCCCACTCATAATGTAAAGTATTTGGCAGCGCAATATATACCGCTTCCACTTCCGGATCATCCAACAATTCTTTATAACTTCCATAGGCTTTCTCAAATCCGAATTTTTCTTTAAATTGTTCAGCTTTGTCTATGCTTCTTCCGGCAATTGCATATAATTCGCAGTTGTATGCCTGTATCATTCCCGGAATGGTACAACTTCTGGCAATTCCGGCAGTTCCTATAACGCCCCACTTGATTTTTTCATTGTTTTACGCCTCGCTTATGTATGATAATTTTATTTTAGCACTTTTGGAAACATTATCCTACAAAAAAATGTACCTTTTATCCTTATTACTCGGGCACTGAAATTTACTTTTTCAAATCAGCCGTTTTTCATATTTGGGGAATACTTTGTGCTGTACATAACGCCCCATACCCCACTTCCTCATTCGGATACTCGTCAAATCCCGGTACTTTTTTCGCTCCACGTCTCAGATACGCCTTCACCTTTTCCCCATATAGATATGGATCGTTTCCTCTCACAATCCCCCATTCCATCAAAAGCGCTGCACTTCCTGTCACAAATGGCGTGGCAAAGGATGTTCCTGTAAATGCCGCATATCCTCCGCCTACTGTTGTTGTCATAACTTCCACTCCCGGTGCCACAAGATCCGGTTTCACCATATTTGTAAGTCTGGTAAATCCTCTTCCCGAAAAATCCGCATATGCAAATGTCCTTGCGTCATATGCTCCTACGGATATTGCACGGCTGGCAGAAGATGGAATTGTGAGCGTCGTAGCATCTGTTGGAAACAAGAATCCTGTTCCACGGTTCAATACATTGTCGCTTGGAAGCCACATTTCATATTGTCCTGTCACGATTTTCCCGGCACTTAGAACAATTCTCCATATTCCTTCTGTCAGATAACTTTCTACCGGAAGCAGATCTATATAGATTTCCTGGGAAATGCTGTAAGGACTTGGTTCCCCATAATAAAGCAATATTTCTGTCTGACCGATTCGGAAGCGATGTGGTCCCAATATCTCCGGTACCGGTCCGACCCGCACTCCCGATGGATTGATGATCGAAATCTCTATTTGATCCGTATATTCTTTCCATATCTGGATACTGATCGATGACTGTCTGCTCTGAATTGCAAGCTGGATTGTCTCTTCTCCTTCTGAAATAATTCTACCGGAAGTATGCCCGGCACTTGCCGCTTCATTTCCGGTTCCGATGCAAAATACACTCTTCCATATATTGGACACATCATCGATATACCGCTCCAGAAGTGTCGTCCCGTCATGTCCGCCGTAAGTATTTCCAAAACTGATATTCACAGCTACAGGCATCCGAAGCTCCAGTGCCTTTCTTATTATATAATCGATCCCCATCATTAGCTCTGTCGTTCTTGGGAATCCTTCCTGTATAGGATTACCAAGTTTTACAACGATCAATTCACTCTGCATGGCAACTCCGGCATAACGTCCTCCACTGTTGCTTCCATTTCCTGCTGCTACTCCCGCCACTGCCGTACCGTGTCCGGAAATGTCCTGGCTTCTCACAAGCCTTCTCTGTTCTGATACAGTTTGTGCATTTAATGCTTCATCTATTTGTCCTTTCGTATACTCCACACCGATGCTGTATCCAACCGGTGCTGTTTCCCCATCTGCCGGATTCAGAGACTGATCCCACAGATACCGAATCCTCGTGCTTCCGTCCGCATTTCGAAAATCTATATTCGCATAATCGATTCCCGAATCTATGATTGCAACCAATATTCCCTGTCCATACAGAGAAAGGCGTGTATCCTGTACCGCATTGATACAAGACACACGCCTTCCTTCTGCCGCCTGAAAGAACAGCCGTTTTGGTTTTTCTACATATTCAACTTCCGGAATTCCCGATAAGATGTCGATTCTGGATTCTGTAATTCGGATGACTGCATATTCATTTTGAAGTTCTGTTACTTTGGATGCTATCTTCCTGACTCGGTCCAGATTTACGGAATATTTGATGATCAGATCCCATTCCCGGTCAAGCGGATCATATCCAACATTTAAATTCAAGGATTTTTCCCGCTCATCTTCCGCGGAATTCAGTGCAAGATTTAAAAGATTTTCTAGTTTCTGACTGGTCATACATTAACTCCAGATGCTTTTGTTATTAATATATGTGCTTTGTAAGCCATAGGGGACACTGAAAAAAGCCACTTTTTCACGTCCCCATTGGCATCTATTCTATTCTACTATATAATAAAAAACAAGAAAACTATTACATAGGAGGAATCGCCAATTATGTCGACAAAAAAGCCAATCTGATTCTTACAACCTGCTCTATGGCATGGGGAACTTCTTATATATTTATGAAACTTGGAATTGAGGGACTTTCCCCTCTGATGCTGATGGCTCTGCGTACAGGAATCGCATTTCTGATTCTGGTACTTATATTTTTCAAAAGGTTACTGAAAGTTAATAAAAGACTTTTACTCTACAGTGCCATCACCGGCTTTCTACTTTTTACAAACCTTACGCCAATCCTTTACGGATTAAATACGATCACTGCTTCTCAGAGTGGATTCATCCTCAGCACCACCGTTGTGCTTGTTCCGGTCATTCATGCAGTTATTTCCCGGAGACTTCCGGAGCATCATGTCAGGCTTGGAATCATTATCGTATTGATCGGAATGGTACTGATCAACGGCGGTGATATATTTGCTGTCAAGCCCGGAACGCTGCTTTGTATGCTTTCGGCTTTCAGTTATTCAATCAATATTGTATTAAACAGCTATTTTACCAGACAGGTAGATCCACTTGCACTCGGAGTCTACCAGCAGGGCTTTACCTGTCTTTATTCCATAATCGGTCTGCTGGTGTTCGGATCCCCGATATTTCCGAGCACCACGTTGGACTGGATCTCCGTTCTTGGACTTGCTCTCTTGTCCTCAGCTTACGGATTCGTTGTACAAACTGTTGTACAGCAATATACAACACCAGAGAATACTGGATTCCTGTTTCTCCCTGGAACCGATCTTTGCAGCGATTTTTCCTTCATCTTCCTGCATGAGAAGCTCACGGAGATGGGATATCTCGGGGCCATTTCATTCTTGCAGGAGTGTTTACCGCTATTGATGCCAAAGTACGGTAATGGAATTAATCACCGGAAAATCCGTTGCAGAAGTTACATCCAAAAGATAGCAGAAAATCCGTTGTCTTATCCTGATATGTTCCCTTTACCGGAACTCCAGTAAAACAGGACATACCATTGACTGACAACGGATTTTTATCTTTTCTATAAAATCTCTGCTTCTAAATTTTCTATAAATCGCATCTGCAAGAATCTTATGACTCTGTCCATCCATATGCTCCTGATCTGCTTCCGACGGACCCGCATAATCTGCTGCCCGCATGAATCGTTTGCCATACTTTCCGGCCACTTTTTCATATACCCGGTTCTAATTTCTTTGATACTTCTACAGATTCTGGCGAAAATTCCTGATCATATCCGTCCTGCCATACCTTTTCTCCCAGATAGATCGGAGATATCACAAGAACCTTCATCTTATCTGCATACTGATTGATCTGCTCCAGTAACCTGGCAATTCCTTTTCCGATGATTTCTTCTGACGCTCCGAATATGGTTTTGCAGTCATTCGTTCCAAGCATCAATACGACTGCATCCGGCGTGTGCGTCTCCAATAATGTCGGAAGCAATTCTGTTCCCCGTCTTCCCAGGCGAAGCGGATCTTCAAATATGGTCGTTCTTCCACACAGACCTTCCTCAACAATTCTAATATCTCGGTCCGCCAGTTTTTCCTGTAAGATTCCGGTCCATCGTTCTTCCCACGGAAAACGCTTTCCGGTCTCTCCATCTAACCCCCACGTATTCGAATCCCCAAAGCATAATATCTGTTTCATTACTTCCTGCACCTGCCTTCTGAGATCTTTTATCTTTTAATAACTGGAGTTTAACATCGTTTTCCTATCAAGTCAATATGTTTTATATGTTTTCTGTGTTTTGCTTTTCATCCTACTTTCATTTATGTTATACTATCTTATAGTTTGTTCGTACCAATCATACAAGGAGGAATTCAACAATGAATGAAGATTAAAACAACAACTTGATTTCATTCTCGAAATTGATAAAGAAAAGAATATATTAAGACAAACCCACCTTCCGGACACGGAAGACGTGAAAACGATGCGGAACATGCCTGGCATATGGCAATTATGGCATACCTGTTAAAAGATTATGCCAATGAACCCGTCGATATCGCAAAAGTTATGATCATGTGCCTGATCCATGACATTGTGGAAATTGACGCCGGAGATACTTATGCCTACGATACAGAAGGATTAAAGACGCAGAAAGCACGTGAAGATGCTGCCAAAGAACGGATCTTCTCACTGTTACCAGAAGATCAGAAAAAAGAACTGACTGCACTCTTTGATGAATTCGAAAATTACCGGACACCGGAATCCAAATTTGCACATTCCCTGGATAACCTGCAGCCATTGCTTCTCAATAACAGTAACGGCGGTGGCGACTGGCGTGAGCATCAGGTTACTTCCGAACAGGTATACGGAAGACAACGAAAAACGCAGCTGGGATCTGAGACTTTATATAAAGTAACAGACCAGATACTCAAAGAAAATATAGAAAAGGGAAATATTAAAGAATCATAAGCAATATTATACATTCTACAGGACCTGCCACCGGCAGTCCCTGTAGAATGTATAATAAACAAAACACCATATTATTTTTCTATTAATACCTTTTTCCTTTAAATCTGCTAATCCATTCCATAGAGGGCTGCCTGCTTACCTATTCAATAGTTTTTTGATTATATATTTTCTTTTTAGGTCATCAATCGCCCTCTCTACATCCAACGTATGAAATCCCAGCCAGCTTTCATTCATCATTTTTCATCTGCAATTTTATAAATCTTCCTGCTCTCTATCAATTTAAAATAGAAAACGCCATAACCACAATCCCAAGAACCACTAATATCACACCCGTCGCCCGGTTCAATGTCTTCGGTGTTGCCTTATTCGCAAATACTGCCGCAATCCTTGCCCACAACAGTGTGAACACAATACATAAGATCCACACCGCTATATTCGGCATTCCCCCGATTGCAAAATGCGAAACTGCACCGGTAAAGGCAGTAAATGTCATGATGAACACACTCGTTCCTACCGCCGTCTTAAGCTCATAGCCCAGGACAGAGGCAGGATCAAAAGCATCATCATACCGCCTCCGGCACCGATAAATCCACAGATAAATCCGATCATGACACCACAGATTAACGACTGCACCGCACGTTTCTTCGGCGATACTTTTTCCATGGCTTCTTTTGTTGTCATGACAGGTTTTACGATGAACTTAATGCCGAGCAAGAATGTCATAAATACCGAGAAATTTCCCATCGTTGTAGATGGTACCAGACTGGACACATAACTTCCCACAACGGTAAAAGTAAGTACGCTGACCATCATGATCAGACCATTCTTCACATCCAGATTCTTATTCTTTCCATATGTATAGGCAGATACTGCGCTTGCAAGTACATCTGATGAAAGTGCAATTCCGACTGCCATATATGGATCCATTCCAAGAAATGTGATCAGCATCGGACTGATCACTGCCGCCGCACTCATTCCTGCAAATCCGGTTCCGAGTCCGGCTCCCATCCCCGCGAAAAATGTTACGATAATCATTAATATTGTATTCATCTAGTTCTTTTCCTCCAACATCTTCTCTATATTCGCTTCCATATGCGCCATTCCTTTTTGAAGTGCTTTTCTTGTATCTTCATCCATTCCTTCAAATAGTTTTTCAACGAACGACTGCTGAAGTTTCTGTCCTTCTTGGATAATCTCTTTTGACTTTTCTGTACAGATCAGATTGACTTTTCTTCGGTCACCTTCTACACTTTTCCGCTCCAGATAGCCTTCATTCACAAGTTTATCCACATTTACCGATACAAGATTGGCTTTAATTTTTCGTATTTCTACGATGTCTCTGGCAGTTTTGTATTCTGGGTTGTTCGCCAGGAAAAGTAAGATGTCAAATGCGGTCTGTGGAATATTCAGCTCATGACATAACGGTTTGCAGGTCTCACTGTATGCCTTTGACAGCTTTTCTGCAAATTCGATTCCTGTGTTCATATATGTAGGTCTCCTTTTTATTTCATTTTTGAACTATTCATTTTGTATTAATATAACACTTAGAAATAATTTTGTAAACTACTATCTGATATGCACTTATATGCCAGTGCAAAGCAAAAGCCTTCCGAGTACCGACTCAGAAGGCTTTCCTGCTCTTTTAAAAATGAGCTGTTTTATTTCGATTACTATATTTCCATCATTCCGGACATAATACATCCTCCAACTGCTCCACATTTTTTCATATCATTCCACTGTTCTTCATCGAACTTTATTCCGCCTATTCCATACACCGGAATGCTGACTTCCCGGCAAACTTCTTTTAAGAATCCCAATCCTCTTGGCGGTAATCCCCTCTTACAATCTGTCGCATAGATATGCCCTGCCGTAAGATAGGAAGCTCCCAATCGCTCCTGCTTCTTTCGCTTCTTCTACAGAATGTATAGAAATTCCAATCTTTGTAAATTTTTTCTTTTCTTTATCAGTTGTTTTTTGCAAAATCGGAAGTGGCAGATGTACAGATGTACATCCCAGTTCTAGTGCAGTCTTCCAGAAATTATGAAGAATACAAGACACCTGATAACGGCTGCAAATATTCATTACTTCTTTTGCCAATGTCCCATATTCCTCTTCTGTCAGATCTTTTTCTCTTAAGATCACAGCTTCCGGATGTATCTTGCAGACTCTTTCTATCTGCTCTAAAAACGGGCGATTGCATAATTTCCGATTGCTGACTGCAATGATTTTAAAGTCCTGATTGTTTACAGATTTTATCACTGACAACTCCTTTCAGCTGTATTCGGCATGTTTTTAACACAAGATGCTCCCTGTTACACATAAATATAATCACTCATCACCGGTTGAAGATTGTGTTTCAGAAGTGCCTGATAGACCTCATCCACCGAACGTCCATCCGAGATTTCAAACTGATCGTCACCCTTGTCTTCGATATCTTCTACATGACTTCCGATACCGGTACTTACGCCTGCAGATATCTTCGTTGCAGCAATACTCACCAGATTATCGCGGACTCTTTCACACTCTCGTGTCGAAACCGTGATGCTTGCAAATGGCATAAACAGGCGGTATGCACACACTACCTGCAGAAGTTGCGGCTCATGCACATCCATCGGATTGATCCTGTCATTGTTGATGATCGGACGAAGTCTCGGACAGGAAAATGCGATTTCCGCATGTGGGTATTTTCTCTGTAACAGATAAGCATGATATCCGGTCGCAAATGCATCTTTTCTGAAATCATCCAGCCCCAGAAGTGCACCGAATCCGACTCCACGCATGCCGCCTTTCAATGCTCTTTCCTGTGCATTGACACGATATGGATAAATTCTCTTATGTCCCGCAAGATGAAGTGTCTCATATTTATCCGAATTGTATGTCTCCTGAAATACCGTTACATAATCTGCCCCACATTCATGCAGATATGCGTATTCGTCTGAATTTACCGGATAAACCTCCAGACCAATAACTTTAAAATATTTTCTGGCGATCTTACATGCTTCACCGATGTATTCTACTGTAGATTTGTTACGGCTTTCTCCTGTCAGAATCAGGATTTCCTGCAGACCTGTCTCAGCGATCGCCGCCATCTCTTTTTCGATCTCTTCCGCATTTAACTGTGCACGGTTGATTTTGTTATGGCAATTAAAACCACAGTAAATGCAATAGTTCTCGCAATAATTTGCGATATAGATTGGTGTGAACATATAGACACTGTTACCAAAATGTTTTCTCGTCTCGATCTGCGCTGCCTGCGCTATTTCCTCCAGAAATGGCAGTGCTGCCGGTGACAATAACGCCTGAAAATCTTCCGGTGTGCGCTCTGCATGTGCCAGTGCACGTTTTACATCTTCTGCTGTATATGTATTATAATCGTAAGCTTCCATCGCTGTTACGACCTGGTCGAGGATCTCTGATCCGATATCCTCCATACCCGGAAGATAAGTCATGTGATCAATCCGGTTCTTCTTCTGGTCTTCCAGAATCTCCTCGCTTAAAATACTTTCATTAATATGTGTATCTTCATGCTTTGTTTCCATTAGTCATTCCTCCTAATCCTGCAAAATCCTGTCAGAGGTGACGAAGCACTTGCACCGCGCTCGATCGTTCTTCCAAGTCCGGAAAGGTATGCACTTCTGCCCGCTTCGATTGCTTTCTTAAATGCTTCTGCCATCGCCGGTACATCTCCTGCTGTTGCGATTGCCGTATTTGCCATCACTGCGGCTGCACCCATCTCCATTGCCTCGCATGCCTGGGACGGCGTCCGATTCCGGCATCTACGATGATCGGCAGATCAATCTCATCGATCAGGATCTGAATAAAGTCTTTTGTGCTAAGCCCTTTATTTGATCCGATCGGTGCGCCAAGCGGCATGATACATGCTGCACCGGCATTTGCAAGATCTCTTGCAGCATTCAGATCTGGATACATGTACGGCATAACCACGAATCCTTCTTTTGCAAGAATTTCTGTAGCTTTGATCGTCTCATAATTATCCGGAAGGAGATATTTCGAATCTCTTACCACTTCCACTTTGACGAAATTGCCACATCCGACTTCTCTGGAAAGTCTGGCAATACGTACCGCTTCTTCTGCATTTCTGGCTCCTGATGTATTCGGAAGAAGTGTCACATCTTCCGGAATATAATCCAGAATATTTGCCAGACCGCCTTCATTTGCACGACGGAGTGCCAGTGTGATAATCTGTGCCCCTGCTTTTTCCACACATGCTTTCACCAAATCCAGTGAAAATTTTCCTGAACCAAGTATAAAACGGGACGTAAATTCTTTTCCTCCAAGGGTAAATGTATCCGCTTTCTTTATTTCTGTGTTGTCCATAATCCAATCCTTCTTTCTTATTATTTGTCTTTTCTATATGTTTTTTACACATCCTCTTCCCCAAGAATCAGACGTGTAATCATATTTGCTTCATGCGCTGCACAGATGGCCACTCTTGGTGCCATCAGGCCATTTCCATACGTTGGTGCCGTCTCGCGGTCTCCGCACAGGTAAAAGTTTTCATTAACTTCTGTGTGCGAATCGTATTACTGCTTCCGTATCCTGCCATACCGGTTGCCGATACCAGTTTCTTTTCCGGAAATGTTCCAGTATTCCATTTACCAGCATTGCTTTCGCTTCTGGATTATCGAATGCTTCACACACAATCAGGTCGTCACAAAATAATTTCGTAAGATTTTTTTCTGTGACTTTTACGCAATCTGTATCGATATCCAGATATGGATTGATCTTTAACAATAATGATTTCAGCGCATCTGTCTTATACATCCCGATATGCTCCATAAAATACTGCTGCCGGTTCAGATTCGTGATATCCACCACATCAAAATCAATCAGATGCAGATGGCCGACTCCGATTCTTGCAAGTGCATATGCCACGTTTGACCCCAATCCGCCAAGCCCGGCGATTGCAACCCTCCCCGCTGACAGAAGTTTCTGTTTCTCCGGAGAATGTCTCTCATTTAATGCTGCCACAATCGCTTCTTTACTAAGTACTTTTTCTTTCTCTGTATTCTCCGTCATATTTTCTAATCCGGTTTCTTCCATGAATGTTAGCCTCCTCCCACGAATGTCACAACTTCCAGACGGTCGCCGTCTTTTAACATGGTATCGGAATAGCTGTATTTCGGAAGAATATCTCCATTTAACTCTACAGCGATTCTTTTTACCTGATACTGATTCTGTTCCAGATATTCTGCAACAGTCGTATCCTCTGTCAAATTGATTTCTTTTCCATTTACGATAATCATGCGTTCTCCTTTCCCGGATCATACTTTCAAAAGTACTTGTCAGATAAAAAAGAAGTTCACTGAAGTAAATACACCCGTGGTGGTGCACCCCTTCGTGAACTCTCGTTCACTCTCAACTTATCCGATATTCTATTGTTCCTGATTTACGTCACATAGCAACAAAAAAGAGAGATACCAACTCAATGCATCTCTCCTAAAATCTACGTCATACATTCCTACGTTGGCATTATCCAAATCAGGTATATGGGTCGAAGTTCTTAACTTCCTCTCAGCCTGGTACACAAGCTCCCCGTGTTTTATCCACATGTTTAAGTATAGAAACACTTGCACGAAATGTCAACTCATTTTTACTGATTTCTGACTTTTTTCGAAACAACTATTTTTATTCATTCTATTTATTATCAAAAGTAATATTCCGTACCATATTTCTGTTAATCAGCTGTGTTCCCTTCTTGGTATCAACCTTTACCCACTGTATATCTGCGTCCATGAGTTTTCCTTTGATTGCTCCTACTTCGTTGAACAGACTTACCGTACAATCTTTTCCCATATACTGATCTAACATTGAACCATCCATATCTTCTTCCATCCTTTCTCCATTTACGATCGTGATTACATTATTTGCCGCCTGTACTGCCATCACTGTAACCATATTCAGGTTATTAATCGCTACCATCGTTGCAACATCCATGTAGTCCACCTCCATCTTTTTTTGCAGGTCTTGTTATCAGTATATCATACTTCCAGATGACAGAACGATTTTTATTGTCTCCATAACGAATTGTAGGTTTATGACATCAGACCTTCTGTTCTGATAAATTCCAGAAATTTTCCTGCCGGCGGAACCTTCACCGGTACTTATAACGGACTTGGGAAAATGGTTCTGACGTTAGCCGGAAGTACGCTCCAGATTGCACTTCGCGTAATCTTAACCTGGTTCTTCTTCCCTCATTTCGGGCTGGCAGCCCCTGCCATTGCTACCGGTATCGGCTGGCTTATGGCCAATCTGTTCTGGCTTATCTGTCTGACCAGACTTCGTCAGCAATCTCTTTTACAAGCTTAAGCTTTGCCCACTGTTCTTCTTCTGTCAGCTTATTACCGATCTCGCAGGATGCAAATCCGCACTGCGGGCTTAAGTATAAGCGGTCAAGCGGAACATATTTTGCTGCTTCGTGGATTCTTGCGATTACTTTTTCTTTGTCTTCCAGTTCCGGTGTCTTGGTTGTTATAAGTCCAAGTACGACCTTCTTATCGCCGGATACCTTTGCAAGTGGTGCAAATCCGCCGGATCTCTTGTCGTCATATTCCAGATAATATGCATTTACATTTTCTTCTCCGAATAACAAATCCGCTACGGAATCATATGCTCCGGAACTGAAGAATGTAGAATGATAATTTCCACGGCATACATGTGTATTGATCACCAGATCTTCCGGTGCCTGTGCTACTACCTGGTTATTCAGTTCCAGAAGGAGTTTCTTGTAATCTTCCAGTCTCTGTCCTGTTCTTCCGGTCAATGCAACTGCCATCTTCGCATCTACCATTCCGCCCCATACGCAGTCATCAAACTGAAGGTTACGGCAGCCTGCTGCATAGATTTCCTGCACGAATTCACCGTATGCCTTAATCACATCCTCGGCAAATGCTTCTTCCGATCCATAGATTTCTAATGTTGTATTCAGAAGCTGTGCCCCAGTAAAGTATGCATAGAACTGTCCCGGTGACGGGATAGTCTGTTTTGCGACAGTATTTTCATCTTCTAATGCTTTGATGAATTTGAAATGCTCTACGAAAGGATGATTCTTTACTGAAATCTTTCCCGTCATGTATGTATCATCAATCATTGCAGCTTCTGCGTCAAATGTTGTATTCCCCTCTACTGTCTTCTGATGCTCGATACCTTCAAATCCCCACATGAAATCCAGATGCCATGTCGATCTTCTGAATTCTCCGTCCGTGATCACATGATATCCAAGTTCCTTAATCTTTGCCACCAGTTCCAGGATGCATTCATCTTCTACTGCGGTCAGTTTTTCCTGTGAGATTGTCCCTTCTTCGAAATTCTTTCTTGCGTCTTTTAATTTCTGTGGGCGTAAAAAACTTCCTACAAAGTCGTAACGAATGGTGTGTTCATGATTATTTCCTCCTTGCCGGCAGGGACTTAGGTTTTCTGTCTTTTTTGTTGTCCCTGATTGGCTTTCTTTTATATTTTTCATATTCTTGATGATGTTCTCAATCGATAGATTTATTATAATTTGTATTGATAAACTTGTATAATACAAAAAAAATGTGTATTTGTCATAGTTTTAAACTATATCAAATATCCCTTTTCAAAATCATCAACCAAACTATCTACAGAAGCTGCCACCGATAACTTCTCTGGCATACCATAATCATATATCCATTATATCAATTATAGTTTTCACTTATCTTTATCACAGTTGTATAATTTATTCGGATGAAAATATGAAAGGAAGCGCTTTATTATGGAGGAAAAAACACTTTTTCCCAGAGAAGAAAAATCAGAAATCTTATTTAAGAAAATATCCGAAGATAAATGGGCATGTGAAAAACTGATGGAAACATTCTGCAGTTATTTATTCAGTAACGATGGGGTAGACCTTCCCGATTCTCCGTCATCTACAGAATTCGCACAGGCTCTTTTTAATTCTTATCGCAATCGGGATTTATCTGCGTTTCTGATGGCTATCTGTCAGAATACAGTCTTTGATCTTTTAAGAAATGCATTCCTGATTCCCTATCGGTTCAATGCGGACGGAAAACAGAATCCGATGATCATGACAGATGAAAACGGAATGTTACTTCCTGAATATAAGAGATCGATTCATGAACGGGAATACCGTCATTTCCATGAGGTATATACAGATCTCGGAGCTCCAAAGAATATTTTTCTGGCACAGGCATACCGCTACAGCCATTCTTATACATCTGACGATATGGAACCGGAACAAAACATTCTGGAAAAGAATAACGGTGTACTGTTGATCCGTGAATTACCGGATACCGTAAAATTAAAAGAAACCGAAGCAGAAGCTTATTCTGCTATTCTGGATATTGTCATAAAACTTCAGAAAGAGCTTCCTATGTCCTATGTATTCTATGGACAGGATTCTCTTGTTGAAGATAAATACCCGTTATGATGAGATTCGGAGTTTTCCTTCCGAATTCACATTTCTTAAAAAAATCTGGAACGCCACGTTTCCAAAGCAGAGGCGATCATTTATGCAGACAACTAATTCTGACTTTATTGATATTATGGAAAAAAATCATAATGGAGATTCCATGGCATGACTACGCCAATGATGACAGTAATGTGCTGATTGCAGAAGCTGGACTGATCGAGAAAGCTTCCGTCATCGGCCGTGTTGGGTTAATCATGCTCTCCTGTGGAACCGGTGCATGGCGTGTACGGACTTCCATGAACCGGCTTTCCAAAGAGCTTGGTGTAACCTGTACGGTAGACGTGGGATTGATGTCCATTGTATTTAACTGTTTCGATGGAAACGATTGTATTTCCCAGTCGTTGAGTATTGCCAATACGGGAGTGAATACCTCCAAGCTTTACCGCATGGAACAGTTTGTAGATCATTTTCCGGAAGAAGAAGCACATATGACCGGTGAAGATATCCATAAACGACTGGATGAAATTGAAGAAATCCATGCTCTTTATTCACCTGCAAAGCTGGGGCTTGCCGCAGCTCTTGCCTGTTGCGGTTTTACTTTTTACTCGGAGGCGGACCGGTTGAGATGGCTCTTGCTTTTATTGCCGCCGGGATTGGTAATCTGATCCGTACGAAACTGATCAAACACCATTACACACTGTTTTGAATATAGCAGTCTCTGTTTCAGCAGCATGTTTTACCTATGCAGTCTTTCTGAAACTTGCGGAACTTGTCTTTCACATTCCGGAATTTCATGAAGCTGGTTATATCTGCTCGATGCTGTTCATCATCCCGGGATTTCCATTTATTACAAGCGGGATCGACCTTGCAAACTGGATCTGCGTTCGGGACTGGAGCGGCTTACTTATGCAATCATTATCGTTATGGTTGCCACTTTATTTGCATGGATCATGGCTTTACTTCTGCATCTGGAACCGGCCGATTTTACGGCACTGCATCTAAGTGCTGCTGCCCGTCTGATTTTCCGTGTGATTGCAAGCTTTTGCGGAGTATTCGGTTTCTCGATCATGTTCAACAGTTCTCATTCGATGGCGGCAACGGCTGCATTTATTGGTGCCATTGCCAATACACTCCGGCTTGAACTTGTTGATTTCACACATATGCCTCCGGCCGCCGCCGCATTTATCGGGGCTCTGACTGCCGGATTGCTTGCTTCTTTTATTAAAAAGAGTAATGGATATCCAAGAATCTCGCTTACCGTGCCTTCTATCGTGATCATGGTTCCGGGACTTTACCTGTACCGTGCGATTTATAATTTCGGGATTATGTCCCTGACGGATGCGGTTTCATGGTTCACTTCTGCGATTATGATTATTGTGATGTTGCCGCTTGGACTGATATTTGCGAGAATTCTGACCGATCGTACGTTTCGGTATTGTACGTAAAAGCTCTCATTTTAGATAGCTTCTTTCTTTTACTAAAAGCACTCTCCGCCTTATCAAAACTTTACGAGGAATTTCACATTACATTTTCTTATGGAAATATTGTCAAAGACCCGCAAAATCATCATCCGTAGTTTCTACAAAATCAGGCACCGGAAACGAGTTTTCATTTCGCCTCCGATGCCTGATTTTTTTACTTCTGCTCCTTATATTCCATCACAACATTAATAGTCTACGATAGAACTTGTATACATTTTTATTAATTATCTCTTACAACATATGTGCTCTTAACTCTTCCGGTGTCATCTGAGACAGCATAGCCGGTGCGATATCAAATACGCTTCTTGCTCCTGATTCACCTTTCTTAGAAAGTCTGTGTGCAGCACGTGCATAAGCTACCAGAACACTTCCTGTGAATTCCGGGTTGGAATCCAGTTTCAGAGAATATTCGATCACATGCTTGTTGCCTTCGCATCCTGTCTCACCGGTACGGATCACGAATCCACCGTGAGGCATCTTGCTGTGGTTTTCTTTTAATTCTTCTTCTGTGATAAATGTTACCGTTGTATCATATTCATCAAAGTAGTTCGGCATTGTCTTGATTGCCTCTTCAATGGCTGCTTTATCTGCTCCTTCTTCTGCTACTACATAACACTCTCTTAAATGTTTCTGTCTTGTTGTCAACTCCGGTTCGCTTCCGCTTCTTACCTGGTCAACCGCTGCTTCGATCGGTACCGTATACTGGATTCCGTTCTTCACACCTTCGATACGGCGGATTGCATCAGAGTGTCCCTGGCTGACCCCTTTTCCCCAGAATGTATAAGTGCTTCCCTGTACCAGGATAGACTCTGCATACAGACGATTCAGAGAGAACATTCCCGGATCCCAGCCTACTGAGATAATACTTACATTCTTTCCTTCTTTTGCTGCTTTATCTACATTTGCAAAATACTCAGGGATCTTAGCATGTGTATCAAAGCTGTCAATGGTATTGAATGATGCTGCTACCTTCGGTCCGATTACCGGAAGGTCTGTTGCTGATCCGCCGCAGAGGATCATTACATCGATATCATCTTTCATAGCTTCCATATCATCAAAGTGCTTTACTTCTGCCCCTTCTGTCTGGATCTTTACACTTGCAGGATCTCTTCTTGTAAATACTGCTTTTAATTCCATATCATCATTACGCTTGATAGACTGCTCTACTCCGCGTCCGATGTTACCGTATCCAACGATACCAATTCTGATTTTTCCCATAATTCTACCTCTGTTTCTTATGATTTGCCGCCTTATTCTGTGGCCGTTTTTATTCACTGATATCAATCATTTCTACTGTTCCTTTACAGTTTTGCACTGTCTTTTCTGCCGCTGATATCTTTGTAAATTATATCATATATTCTTTTCACGACAATCTTTTTCTTTTGCAAATTTCTTTATTGATAATTTTTATGTTTCTACTCACAGCGCAGCTTCCGTTTTTCTTATCTTCTGCCTATCCCATCTCATTATAATGCGCATAGATTCCGCCCTGTTTTAACAGTTCTTCATGTGTTCCACGCTCTGCGATTCCATTATCTGCCACTACAAGGATCTCATCTGCGTTACGGATCGTAGATAATCTGTGTGCGATCGTGATCGTTGTTCTGTTCTTTGCAAGCTCTTCCAGACTCTTCTGTATCCAGCGTTCACTCTCATTATCCAGCGCACTTGTCGCCTCATCCAGAATGAGAAGCTTCGGATCGTGGCTTAGGGCTGCGGCAAATTCCATTTTCATCTTCATTCCCTTGGAAAATTCTTTAATTTCTTTTTCTTCGGCAGTTCAAACTGATCCAGATACATATGATATTTTCCATATCCCAGTTGGAGTACACATTACTCAATATCTTTCCGATAAACAGCGGTGTAAAATTCAGATCATAACAGGTCTTGTCAAAGATCACCGCAATCTCTTCTTTGATCTGCTTTTCATTTCCTGCATACTCTTGTCCAAAAATCCTTAAAGACTCATAGTCGCATTCAATCAGCCCGAGAATCGCATTAATCAGGTAGATTTTCCGGCGCCATTCTCTCCGATCAGCCCGAGCACACAGCCCTTGGGCAATTTCATCGAAATATTTTTTAATCCAAATTCTTTGTATGTTTTACGCAGTCCTTTGACTTCCAGTGCAAATTCCATCACACATCCTCCTCTTGATACAATACGTCTAATGTCGTTCTCAATTCCTCAAGTTCAATTCCATTTTCCTTTGCCAGTTCTACCGCATCTGTTAAAAGCAGTTCTACCCGTCTTCTGTTCTCCTCCCGGATAAAGTCCTGGTTCTGTGCAGATACAAAGGTTCCTTTTGCCGGAACTGTCACGATAAATCCGTCCTTTTGCAAATCATCATAAGCTCTCTGTGTCGTGATCACACTGACGTGAAGCTCCTTTGCAAGCTTTCGCATGGACGGCATCGGGTCTCCTGCCTTCAGCTCTCCGTTCATGATCATGGCTTTTATCTGGGAAGTGATCTGCTCATAGATTGGTTTCGGACTGGCATTACTTAAAATAATTTCCACTTCATCACTCCTTCTGTCATATCTGTACTTACCTTGTAAGTACAGTATATCTCAAATTGTAATTACTGTCAATATCAAATATGTACAGTTTGTAAAATAAAATGACCACTCCGGAAAAGATCTCTCACTCTCTCCGGAATGGTCCTCTCATCACATGGATTTCCACAATGTTTCTTCAATTCGAAGCAACTGATTATATTTTGCCACACGTTCCGAGCGGCACGGTGCACCGGTTTTGATCTGTCCGGTATGAAATGCCACCGCCAGATCTGCGATCGTGGTATCTTCCGTTTCACCAGATCGGTGAGACATAATCGTCCGATACCCTGCCTGATGCGCCAGTTCCACCGCTCTTGCCGCCTCTGTCAGTGTCCCGATCTGATTCACCTTGATCAGTCACCGAATTAGCTGCTTTTTTTGCTATCCCCAATGCGACTCTCTCCGGATTGGTCACAAACAGATCGTCTCCCACAAGCTGTACTTTCTCCCCAATTTTTGCTGTCAGTCTGCTCCAGCCATCCCAATCCTCCTCATCCAACGGATCCTCAATGGAATAGATTGGATAATCCAG
>ENA-OPZD01000189-OPZD01000189.1-human-gut-metagenome-genome-assembly--contig:-NODE-189-length-19426-cov-6.701280_pt1 | contig 19426 bp, 23 predicted proteins | sample MGYA00242479_ERZ504495 | MGnify/ENA primary metagenome ERZ504495 (study PRJEB26092, sample SAMD00036286) | human gut metagenome | host: Homo sapiens | study: EMG produced TPA metagenomics assembly of... | reverse complement strand
TGTCTACCTCCCTGACACAAATGCAGCGCAATCAGGTTGTCGATACTTATGAAGCGGTCTGGCTGGGCGTAGAGGAAAACGACATTGAAACCCTGAAAGGACTGCCGGAGTTTGAGCGCGTAGGCGGGCTACTTATATGCTGGGTGAGGAGCTTTCAGAACAGGGCTATCATGCGTCTTATGTGTATTGCGACGCGCAAATGATGGAGATTACCAAGGCGCAGATGGAGTTGTTAGAGGGCCGGGTTCCTGAAAAAGCAAATGAAGTTGTCGTAAGCGAATACTTTCTTTCCACCTATGGAAACAATGCCAAGATCGGGGACACTGTGACCTTAGATACCGAGAGTTTTCATGGTGATTATGTCGTTACCGGCATTATGGACAGCGTAAATGAAAAAGAAGCGTTAATTAATCATATTGATGATGAATTTGAAACAATTGTAAATGCTATTTTAGCTTGTAATGGTCGTGTTATTGTAACAGGTATGGGAAAATCTGGTCATGTGGGTAGAAAAATAGCAGCTAGTTTGGCTAGTACAGGAACACCATCATTTTTTATGCATCCAGCAGAAGCTTTCCATGGTGATTTAGGTATGGTTACAGCTAATGATATGGTACTTGCTATTTCTAATAGTGGTGAATCCAATGAAATTGTAAATATTTTACCGATTATTAAACGTATAGGTGCAAAAATTATTGCTATGAGTGGTAGACGTGAATCTACACTCGGCAAAAATGCAGATTATTATATTGATATAAGTGTAGAGCGTGAAGCATGTCCATTAGGTCTTGCACCAACAGCTAGTACAACAGCAACTCTTGCTATGGGAGATGCACTAGCTATAGCACTTTTATCTTCACGTAATTTCACTGCTCAAGATTTTGCTGTATTCCATCCAGGTGGAGCACTTGGCAGAAGATTACTTTTAACTGTAGAAAATGTTATGCATTCAGGAGAAGATAATCCTGTTATTTCTGTGCATAAAACAGCAAAAGAAGCATTATTCTTAATGACTGCAAAAGGATTAGGTGCAACTTCTGTAGTTGATGAAAATGGCAAATTCATTGGACTTGTAACAGATGGGGATATTCGCCGTATGCTTGCTCGTGGAGCAGAATTTTTAGATGAGCCAGTAGAAGATTTAATGACTAAAAATCCAGTAATAATTACAAAAGATAAAATGGCTGCTGAAGCACTCAGTATGATGGAAAAACATCAACCAAAACCAATTACAGTGCTTCCAGTAATTGATGTAGAGAAAAATGAACCAGTAGGTATAGTTCATCTTACTGATTTACTTCGTCAGGGAGTGGTTTAATGCAATATACACAAGATGCATTAGCACGAGCAAAAAATGTAAAAATGCTCATTTTAGATGTTGATGGAGTATTGACAGATGGCTCTATAGCCGTTGGTGATAATGGTGAATTATTTAAAACTTTTAACGTAAGAGATGGGCTAGGGATTACTCTAGCCCAAAAATTAGGGATAAAAACAGCTATTATCACAGGCAGAGAATCTAAGATGCTCGCTTATCGTGCTAGGGAATTAAAAATAAATGCTTTTATCAAATAAAAAAAAATAAAGTTCCAGCTTATAGGGAATTATTAGCTGAATATCAATTAAAAGATGAAGACGTAGCTTATATTGGCGATGATTTATTTGATTTAGCTGTAATGAAAAGAGTTGGATTTCCAGCAACTGTAGCTGATGCTACCGAAGAAGCAAAATCTGTATCTATTTTAATAAGTGATTTTGCTGGTGGAAAAGGCGCAGTTCGTCAAATTATAGAATTTATTTTGAAAGCACAAGAAAAATGGCAAGCTGTTATTGATAGTTATTTAAATATAGAAGATGAAACAGATGCTAAAGAAGTAGAAAAAAATATTTCACAATAAAAGTTTATTTAGACATTAGAGGAATTAGAATGAAATATAAATTATTAAAATATTTTAGTGCTTTTTTTATGTTGTTTATCACATAAAAATTTGCTTAGATTAGGGCATATACTAGGTATATTATATTTTCATTTAATAGCTAAAGAACGCAATCGTGCAGTTGATAGAATGATGAAATCCTTTAAAATAGACGAGGAAAAGGCAAAGAAAATTGTCAAAGATTCATTTATCAATTTAAGTCAAAATGTCTTGGAAATTTTATATATGCCAAGATTAAAAAAGATGATTTTAAATATATAAAATTTGAAGGCTTAGACATTTTAAAACGTGAATATGCAAAAAATAGAGGTGTTGTAATTTTAACAGCACATATGGGGACATGGGAATGGCTTGCTGCTGGTCTTGTCAAAGCAGGTTTTTCTGTTACAGCACTTGCCAAAACACAGCCAGACTCTCAGTATACAAAGTTATTAGATGAATATCGTGCTCAAGTAGGGGTAGAAATATTTGCACGTGGTGCAGCTTCAGAGCTTTTGGCAGCTTCAAGAGCTTTGAAAAAAGGTCGTATTTTAGGCTTTTTAGCAGACCAAGATGCAGGTCCAGGTGGAGCATTTATTGAATTTTTAGGTGAAGTATGCTCAACACCAATGGGCCCTGCTGTATTTGCTCGTAAATTTATGTCACCAGTTGTGCCAGCATTTATCATTCGTCAAAGTGATGGTACACATAAAATAGAAATTTATGAACCAATAGTATATAATGATACTGGAGATACAAATGCTGATTTGTATGATTTCACAGAGCGTATGACAAAAGTTATTGAAGAGCAAATCATAGCACATCCTACGCAGTGGATATGGTTCCAAAAACGTTGGAATACACGTCCTGAACAGCAAAAGGTAAAACATCATACCGTAAAAACTAAGGTGGTCAATAAATGACTAAAAAGGTAAATAAAAAAATGCCATAGTTGTAGTTCTTGTCTTGTTGATAGTTGGTTTGATTTATTGGGCTTATGCTAGTAGACCAAAAGTTGAAGAAACACAAAATACACAGACAAATAAAGTTATGGTATATCACAATAATACTTTGAAAGAAGAAGTAAATGGTAAATTGATTTGGCAATGTTATGCAGAAACAATGACAGTAGACCAAGATTCACAGATGTTTACCATGGAAAAAGTAAAAGGTACTTTTTATCGTGAAGATGGAACAAGCATAGAAATAAATGCTCCTAAAGCGACATATGACCAGAAAAATAAAAATATTGAATTGGTTGATGGAATAGAAGCTAAATCAAGTGATGAATTGAAATTTAAAACAGATAAAGTCACTTGGAATGGTGAGCAAGGTATATTGACTTGTGAAGGAAATGTTGATATCAATAAGCCAGGTATGAGGGCAACAGCAGATAAGGCTGAAAGTAAAGATGCATTTACTAATTTTAAATTAATGGGTAATGCACATATTATAAAAGGAGATAATCAATAAATGAAAAAATATAGTAAGCTAAAAACAGCACTTGCTGTAGCTATTATGAGTTTTTCAATGATAAATACAGTTATTGCAGCAGATGCTCCTATTGAATTAAAAGGCGATGTAATAGAATATAATGCGCAGACAGATATGGCAATAGCTACAGGTGGCGTAACTATTATTCGTGATGGTGGTGTATTAACTGGCGGTCAAGCAACATATAATTTTAAAACACAGGAAGCCTCTATTACAGGTGGCGTAACTGCAAATAAAGATGATATGAACTTAAAGGCAGAAAGCTTGATTTCTAATGCTAATAAAGAAGTTGTAGCTAAAGGTTCTGTAGTATTAGTAAAAGCTGATAATACATTAACTGGAGAAGAAATACATTATAATCAAGCAACAAGTGATATATCCATGCCTTTAGGCGGAAATGCAACTGGGCCACAAGCTGATATTCGCGGTGATGTATTATCAGGAAATTTGATGACAAATCAATATACAGCTACAGGCAATGTATATTTAAATAGCAAAACTAATGATGTACAATCCACAAGTGATACAGCAACTTATAGTGGCAATGGTCAAGATTTTAATTTTGTAGCTACAGGCAATGTAAATATTAAAAGTCCATCAAGAAATATTGTAACTAATAGTGATAATGCTACTTATAACAGTACAGAAAATGGTAAATTAGTACTTACAGGAAATGCAGTAGCTACTCAAAATGGTAATATTGTTAGAGGAAATACATTAACTGTTTATTTAGGAGATAATGTGAATATTAAATAAAATAGTTGATGGTTAGATGATAAAGATAGAAATGAGTGACACGTTTGCATATTGAAGTAAAAAATCTTATTAAAGAGTATAAAGGAACGCCTGCAGTAAGAGATGTTTCTTTGCATGTAAAGAAAGGTGAAATTGTAGGTTTATTAGGTCCAAATGGTGCAGGAAAGACTACAACTTTTTATATGATTGTAGGAATAGAAAAGCCAACATCAGGAAAAGTATTTATTTCTGATATTGATATTACTAGATTGCCTATCAATGAACGTGCAGATCTAGGTATAAGTTATTTAGCACAAGAAGCATCTATTTTTCGTAAATTGACAGTAGAGGATAATTTGCGAGCAATTTTACAAACTAGAAATTTATCCAAAAAAGAACAAGATAAAAAGATTGATGACCTTTTAGAAGAATTTAATATCACTCATATAAGAACTCGTTTAGGTATGCAACTTTCTGGTGGGGAACGTAGACGTGTAGAAATCGCAAGAGGTCTAGCACTAGAACCTCATTTCATTTTATTAGATGAACCCTTTGCAGGAATTGACCCTTTAGCAGTAGCTGATATTCAGGGAATTATCAGTTATTTAAAAGAACGTGGCATGGGAATTTTAATCACTGACCATAATGTAAGAGAAACTTTGCAAATTGTAGATAGAGCTTATATTATGAACAGTGGACAAATTCTTTTAGAAGGCGATAGCGATACAATTGCTAATAGTGAACTCGCTCGTAAGTTCTATTTAGGTGAAGACTTTAAATTATAGGAGAAGATGATAGATGCGTATTTTAGATAAATATATATTAAAAGAAACAATCATGACCTTTATCTTTGGCATCTGTGCATTTTCAGCTGTATTTTTAGGGTCAGGAACATTATTGAGAATTGCTCAATATATAACACAATATGGTGCATCTTTTTCAGCTATAGTGCGTTTAATCATCTATAGTTTACCAGGCATTATAGTGTGGACATTCCCAATGTCTATGTTGCTTGCAGCATTGTTGACATTTGGTAGATTATCAGGCAATAGTGAAATTATTGCTATGAAGGCATGTGGTGTTAGTTTTAAACGATTAGTAACACCAGTTATAGCTTTTTCTCTTGGTGTTAGTATTTTTTCCATTGGTTTTAATGAATATGTAGTACCTGCATCTAACCAAGCTTATGCTGATTTAGTGCGATATGAAATTCAAGGAAATACATCTCCAGAATCTCAAGAGCATATAATTATCAAACAAATCCAAGATGGTAATATTCAAAGATTAGTATATGCTCGTAAATATGATGCTGAAACAGGAAATTTAGATAATTTATCCATACAGGAATTTGAACAAGGCAAAATGGTTCGTGTAGAAAACGCAGAATATGCTAAATGGAGTGTTGATGAATGGGTAATGTATAATGGTGTATTATATGATTTATCTCAACCAAACACAGAACGCATGATGAAATTTGACTCACAAGTTTTGCCAATAAATCAAACTCCTAAACAGATTATTAAAAGTCAGAAAAAACCTGATGAAATGACAATTAAAGAACTTCGTGAACAAATTAATATAATGAAATCTCAATATGTAGATACTAAAAATTAGAGATAGAATTATATCAACGTTTTACAGTGCCAATGGCTAGCTTGATGTTTGCTTTAATTGGGGCGCCACTTGGCATTCAACCAAATCGTAGTTCTTCTTCTATCGGTTTTGGTATAAGTATTATAATTATTTTCATTTACTATACTTTGATGACTTTAGCTGGTGCAATTGGACAAAATTCCTTTATTCCGCCAGTTATAGCTGTTTGGATACCTAATATTGTAACTTTGATAGCAGGTATTTATTTAATTCGTAAAGAATCAAAATAAAATAATAAGTAGGTGGTATGAACCGTGTATGGCATTATGCTGATTGTCGTATTAGTTTTAACCGGTGGCGTAATCGCTTTCATTGGCGACCGCCTAGGCAGTAAAGTTGGCAAGAAAAAATTATCATTATTTGGTTTAAGACCAAGACATACATCTATTTTGGTAACAATTATCACAGGTATATTGATTACAACTGTTACCTTTGGTATATTGGCTATTGCTTCTAAAGATGTTCGTACCGCTCTTTTTGGTATGAATAAATTAAAGGCAGAACTAAATGAAAAACAATCTATGCTTGAAGAAGCTTCAGGCGCTTTAGTTAACGTAAAAAACGATTTAAATACGACTAAAGAGGAATATGCTAAATCTAAAAAGGATTTAGAAGAAACTCAAGAGGATTTAGAAATTGCCCAGCAAGCGGCTGAACTTCTAAGACAAGAACAAGTTGCTTTGCAAAATAGAAATCAAGAATTGTGGTCAGATAATCAGACTTTGATAGAACATAATCAAAGTTTAGCCGAAAATAATCAATTTTTATTAGCCAATAATGAAAGTTTGAAAGCTGATAATTTAGAATTGGAAAAAACGAATAATGACTTGCAAGAAGGTATAGAAAATATTCGTGAACGACCAATAATTTATCGTGTAGGCGAATTGTTGGCTAGCGGTGTAATTAAAAAGACTGATGACCCAGTAAAAATTCAAAACGATTTAAATCAAATCATAGCATTAGCTAATAGTAAAATAATTGATAGATTGGGAACAGAAGGCTCTAAAGATGGCGTTTGGATTTATCCTATTGAATATCAAAAAGCGATGGATAGATTAAAGCAAGCTAAAGGAGATACAGTTATTCGCCTTATTGTAGCTGCTAATTTAGTAAAAGGTGATCCTGTATTGACTGAATTAGAGATGCATCCTAATCGTGTAGTTTATCAAGAAAATGAATTCGTATATCAAAAGATATACAATGTTCCTATTGATGGTAGTAATAGTGAAATGTTGATAAGCGATTTTCTACGTAATGTAAATATGACAGCTATAAATAATGGTATTTTGCCAAATCCTTTGACTGGTACAGTTGGTGTGATAAACGGCAATCAGATATATGCCATTGAAAAAGCTTTGGCTGAAAACAGAGGTAAAGATGTTTTAATTAGTGCCTTTGCAGCTGCTGATACAGAAGTTTTAGGACCATTGCGTTTGCATATCTATTTAAAAAATGAAACAGAGCAAGAGATTAATCATGAATGATGAAATTTTAGCTATTGATCCAGGTAGAGAAAAAACAGGTATAGCTATTTTAAAGAATAGTGATGTTTTAGAGCATAAAATAATTAATTCAGAAGAATTAGTGCAAATAATAAAGTCTTTACTGGAGAAATACATTATTAAGACGATCGTCATGGAATGGTACGAGCAGTAAGAAAAAATATGATTTATTAAAACAAGAATTTATAGATAGAGATATAGTTTTAATAAATGAATATCGAACAACAGATGAAGCCAGAAAATTATATTTTCAGGAAAATCCACCTAAAGGCTGGAAAAAATTAATTCCTTTAGGTATGCAAGTACCACCAGTGCCTGTTGATGATTATGCTGCTATTGTTATCGGTAGGAAATATTTAAAGGATAATAAATAATTTTAGATTTGAGACTGTATTTTAGAAATTAGATGAAATTATTTAGTCTAGTTTTTAAAATACAGTTTTTTATAAAGTGATTGTATATGTATGTATAAACATAAATACAAATATGACTTTTGTCACTTATTTTATGCCTAGCTTAATGCTATAATGATAGAAGGTGATATAGATGAAGCGTTTTTATAAGAACATGACATATATAATAATTTTTTTATGGTATTAATAATTTTACAGTTACATACAACATATACACAGCACCTGTTGCTAAACATAAAGTTTTTGGTGTTAGTTATATGACCATGAATAATCCATTCTATAAAATAATCAATAATGAGATTTTAAAAGTAGTAGAGAAAAATAATGATACTTTGATTACTTTAGACCCAGAATTAGATGTAGATAAGCAAAATGAGCAGATATATAAATTTATAGACCAAAAAGTAGACGGAATTTTTATAAATCCTATTGATTTTGAACAAATAGAGCCAGCTTTACAGGCAGCAAAAAGAGCAAATATTCCTGTAATTATTATAGACGCCCCAGTTAGTGATGAAAGTTTAGTGAATTGTACGATTGTTTCGGATAATTATGATGCTGGTGTTCAATGTGCAAAAGATATGATGGAAAGATTAGATAGTGCGAATATTGTTTTATTGAAACATACAACAGCAAAATCAGCAAAAGAGAGAATTGAAGGTTTTTTGAGCGTAATTGATAATAATGAAAAATATAAAGTTATAAACGAAGCTGAATGTGATGGGCAATTAGAGATTGCCATGCCTAAGATGCAAGAGATTATTGAAGAAACACCTGATATAGATGTGGTAATGGCGTTAAATGACCCAAGTGCTTTAGGTGCATTGGCTGCCTTAGAAAAAAATAATAAAAATGATGTAATGGTATATGGAATAGATGGTACGCCAGAGATAAAAGCTTTGATTGGCAGAAATCAAATGATAGTCGGCACGGTAGCGCAATCACCTATCAAAATGGGGCAAATAGCTGTAGAAAATATGTATAATATTTTAAATGGCAAAAAATAGAAAAAAATATAATAATACCTATTTCGCTAATAAACAAAGAAAATTTATTTAAATATGATGAAGATAGGTGGCAATAATGAATAGAACATATGGATTATTTTTCTTTATTGTTAAAAATACAATGTTTATTTTAAACGTAATAACTGTTTTATTTTATGTAGCAGTTATTGCGATTACAACAAAATATATCATTGGAAATGATTTGGCGAGAAGTTTTCTTGATAAAGTAATGTATATGCCTACGGCTCCAGTATATATTATTAGTGGGTCTGTTGGTTTATTACTTTGTTTAGCTTATTGCGTTTATTATCGAGAGTTTAATAATATAAGAAATAAAACAATAAATTACTTATATAGTTTGTTGGAAGTAGTAATTTCAGTAATACTTATTTTTTTGATATATTTATCATATAATGGAATAATTTTATTTGTTTTTTGTGATTGTATGTATCATCTGAAAAAAGGCTTGAAGTATCAAGTCTTATTAGTTACATTAGGTCTTATATATTTATTGGCAAATTATGAAATAGTTACATATTTTTATCCTTTAGTTAATATAGAAGAATATTTCCTAGTCTATGATGCTAGCATAAGAAATTGTTTAATAATCATAAAGAGATTATTAGAAGGTTTTAATATAATATTGTTTATAATTTTTATGATTATTTATATCTTGAAGCAGATACAGGAAAATGAGTATATCAGTAAAAAATTATCCATGGTGGCAATGATAAATAAAAAAATGCAAAAATATGTTATTGTTACGGAAAAATTTGGTGAAAAAAATGAACGCAAGCGTTTGGCTAGAGAACTTCACGATACGATAGGACATGCTTTGGCAGGAATGGCTGTGGGCGTTGATGCTTGTATTACTATGATTGATAAAAATCCTCAATTGGCAAAAGCGCAATTAAAGATAATCTCTAAAGCTATACGTAAAGGAATGAAAGATGTTAGAAATTCACTAAATAAGATGCGACCGGATTTTTTACAGCAGTATAGATTAAAAGAAGCTATTGAAAAAATGAAAGAAGAGATATCTGATGTAACGGATTTAAAGATAAATTTAAATTATCAAATAGATGAAACTGGTTTTGAGACCAAGATAGAAGATATCTTATTTAGAGTTATTCAGGAAAGTATAACAAATAGTATACGACATGGATTGGCTACAGTTGTGGATATTGATATTTACAAAGAAAATAATTTATTGTGTTTAAAAATAAAAGATAATGGTAAAGGTTGTAAGGCTATAAACTATGGTTTTGGTCTAAAACAAATGGTAGAAAGAGTTTCTCAAATAAGAGGAGATATAAATTTTTATAGTGAAAATGGTTTTACAACTGAGATAAAAATACCTTTATAGAGTAAAAATCTTATAGAGAAGGAGAATTATTGGATGCGGTATTTCCAATAATAATTGCGAAAATGATAAAAGTATTAATAGCAGATGACCAAGAATTGATAAGAGAGTCATTAAAAATAATTTTAGGTGCACATGATAATATTGAAATTGTTGGTGTTGTAGGCAATGGGTATGAAGTATTAGAAACACTAAAAAACATAAAGTGGATATAATTTTAATGGATATAAGAATGCCTAAAATGGACGGTGTATATTGTACTAAGGTCGTAAAAGAACAATATCCAGAGATAAAAATAGTGATATTGACAACTTTTGATGATGATGAATATATATTTAGTGCTTTGAAATATGGTGCAAGTGGTTATTTATTAAAAGATGTAGGCATGGAAGAATTGTATGAAGATATTATGGTTATCTATAATGGCGGAGCTTTGATTAATCCAGATATAGCTACAAAAGTAGTAAGTATGTTTTCTAATATGTCGAGAAATAGAAATTTAATCATTAATGTTGAGGAAAATTGTCTAGATGAATTATCTAAAAATGAATGGAAGATAGTTCAAAATATAGGATTGGGTTTATCAAATAAAGAAATTGCTAAAAAAATGTTTTTATCTGAAGGTACAGTCAGAAATTATTTAAGTTCCATTTTATCTAAATTAGATTTACGAGACCGCACGCAATTGGCTATTTGGGCTGTACAGACAGGTCAAATTGCAAAGGATTTTGATAATGATTAAGAAAGTTATAATAAGTTTTATGGCTATAGTATTTATTTATGTAGCTGTAACAAATATATATACGAATAAAGTAGTAATACATTTGGGTATATTTGTAGGCAATTGGGAATTGCCAAATGGAAATGATTATAAAGTCATAGATGATGCTATAGCCCGTTTTGAAAAATTACATCCTAATGTAGAGATTGAATATGAAAGTGGTATTTTAAAATCTGATTATTCTTTGTGGTTAGCCAATAAAATTGTAAATGGTGAAGAACCTGATGTATTTATGATTGTAGATGAAGATTTTAATACACTGAGTTCTTTAGGTGTTTTAAAGGATTTAACGGAAGAAATAGAAAATGATAAGAACTTTAATAAAGATGATTATTATGAGAGTACTTTAAAAGCTGGTCAATATGAGCATAAACAATATGCTTTGCCCTATGAAAGTAATCCTATGTTGATGTTTGTAAATAAGACTTTATTAGAAAAGGAAAATATACCTATACCAGAAAATGATTGGACTTTAGATGACTTTTATAATATTTGTCAACAAGTTACAAAAGATACTAATGGTGATGGTGCTATCGACCAGTATGGTTGTTATAATTTTAGTTGGTTAAATTCTATGTATAGTCATGGTATAAGATTATTCGATGAAGATGGAAAAGAATGTTTTATCGACCAAGACGAAGCGAAAGAAGCAGTTATTTTCGTAGAAAAACTAAACAAATTAAATCAAGAACATATCATTACCAAAGAAGAATTCAATACAGGTAAAGTGGCATTTGCTCCTATGTCTTTTGCGCAATATCGTACATATAAGCCATATCCTTGGAGAGTAAAAAAATTCTCTGATTTTGAATGGGATTGTATAAAAATGCCGTTGATATCATCTAATGATAAAGGAAGTGAAATTTCTTCATTATTGATGGGAATATCTTCGAGAAGTAAAAATGCTGATATAGCTTGGGAATTTTTGAAAATGCTCACCTATGAAAAAGAAACACAAAAGGATTTATATAAGTATTCACAAGGAATTTCTTCTTTAAAATCAATCAATAAATCTGAAGATATTGTATGCCTTTTAGGTAAAGATAATAAAGAAAATCAGATAAATGTAAATCTTTTAGATGAAGTTATGAATAAAACGTTAGAACATAGTAGATTTAAAAAATATAATCAAGCTTTGAATTTAATTGATATAAAAATTAATGATATGATAAGAAATAAAAGCGATATTGATATAGGTTTGTTGGAATTACAAAAGGATATAAATAAGTATTTAAATGAATAATGAGAAATAATGTTATACTGTTTTTGATGGTAATAGTAGCTTAAAATTCTGTTTTTAGGCTACTATTTTTTATTGCTCATAATGAATGAAATAAAATTGTGACAAATGTAATACTCATTTAGTGATTGTAGACATATGATTATTTTCGTAAATATTGATAGAATAGTTGATGTAAAGAGAATTATTAGAAAATATAAAAAACGAAGGAGCAACTACTATGAAGTATGTAATATTAGTTAGCCATGGAAAATTTGCAAATGGCTTAAATGATGCTTTATCCATGTTGGCAGGAAATAGAGAAGATATCTTATCTGTTGGTCTTGAAAATGGAAAAAGCGTAGATGAATTTGTAGCATTATTCACTGAAAAAGTAAAAGATATTTCAACTGATGATGAAGTTATTTTACTAGGTGATATAATCGGTGGTTCACCACTTACAAATGCCACAAATGTTTTAGTTAATAAAGGAATTAAAACAGTTATTTTAGGCGGAATGAATTTACCATTAGCTTTGACAACTGTTTTGATGAAAGATACTGTTTCCTTAGATGAAATAGCAGACCAAGTTTTAGAACAGGCTCGTATGGCTATGCAAGAATTTAAAATAGTAGAAGAGTCTGAGGATGATATTTAATTTTAGGCAATTATTTTAGGAGGTTTTTATAATGTCAGTTTCTTTTATTCGTATTGATGACCGTATGATTCATGGTCAAACTTGTACTCGTTGGGCTAGAGAATATCCTTGTGATGGATTAATCGCTGTAAATGATAAAGCAGCAAAATCCGATGTATTAAAAGCAGCTTATAAAGCAGCTAGTGGTAAAAAAACATTTGTTTGGACTGTAGAAGATTTCAAAAAGAAAGCTCAAAAAGTTTTAGATAGCGATACACGTTATTTCTTAATCACTAAAGACCCTATTGATATGAGAAAAATCTTAGTTGAACAAGGTTTTAAATGTGGTATTACAAAAGTAATCGTAGGTCCATGTAATGACCGTGAAGGTTCAACAACACTTGGAAATAATCAGTCCATTACTCAAGAAGAAGCACAAGCTTTAGAAGATATTAGTAAAGCTGGTTATAGCATTGAATTTTCTTTATTACCAGATGTTTCTATTGGTAATTGGGATAAATTCAAAGGTAAATTTGGTTTTTAATTAGATTGTATATAAGATGAATTGGAGGGAGTTTCATGGAAATAAGTTGGCTCCAAGCTATTATATTAGGTATATTTGCTTGTTTAGCTAGTATGCCTGGTATGGGTGGTACTGTAATTGGTAACTATACATTAGGTCGTCCACTCGTTGGGGGCTTAGTTTGTGGTATTGTTTTAGGTGATATTCAAAGCGGTATTTTAATTGGTACTGCAATGCAGGTTGTATACATAGCACTTGTTACTCCAGGTGGTACAGTTTCTGCTGATGTTCGTGCTGTAAGTTATATCGGTATTCCTCTTGCAATGATAGCTGTTAAATCTTTAGGTCTTGATCCAGCAAGTCCAGCAGGTATTGGTTTGGCTACTTCATTTGGTTCCATGGTAGGTACACTTGGTACAGTTTTATTCTATGGTACTGCTACTATCAACCTTGCATGGCAACATATTGGTTGGAAAGCTGTTGAAGAAGGTAATTTTCATAAGTTATATTTCGTAGATATGGGTCTTCCTTGGATTTCTCATATTATATGTTCTTTTATTCCAACTGTAGTTATGTGTTTATATGGTCAAGATGCTGTAGAAGCTATTAAAACTTATTTACCAATGGATGGTATTGCAATGCAGACATTGTTCACAGTAGGTGCATTACTTCCATCAGTTGGGGTTGCTATCTTATTAAAACAAGTTGTTAATGATGTTATGGATTTCATTCCGTTTTTCTTAGGTTTTGCTTTAGCTGCAGGTTTAGGATTAAACTTAATCGGTGCTGCTATCGTTGGCGGTATGTTTGCAATTATCAATTATAAAATTCAAATGCTTCGCATAGAAGCTAAAAAAGCAGCAGCTAGTGGAGCAACAAGCTATGATGATGACGATGAGGAGGATATTTAAATGGAAAAGAAAATTTCTAAGAAAACACTAAATAAATCTTTTAGAAATTGGTACTATGGACATTTAACATGTTTCTCCCAAGAACATATGCAGACTTTTGGTTATTTATGTGCTATGTTGCCAATTATCGAAGAATTATATAAAACAAAAGAAGAACAGAAAAAGGCAATGCAGACATATACGGCCTTCTTTAATACAGAACCACAGGTTGGTAGTGTAGTTGTAGGTATTACTGCAAGTTTGGAAGAAGCAAAAGCTAATGGCGCAGATGATATCAATGCAGAAACAATTAATGGTCTTCGTGCAGGTCTTATGGGACCACTCGCTGGTATTGGTGATTCCTTAGTAGTAGGTACATTAATTCCAATTTTATTAGGTATTGCAATGGGTCTATCTACTGGCGGTTCTCCAATCGGGGCAATCTTCTATATAATCGTTTGGAACTTACTTATTACTTGGGGTATGAGATTCTTATACTTCAAAGGTTATGAACTCGGTGGTAAAGCAATTGATTTTTTAGTTGGTGAAAGAGCTACAGCTATCCGTGAATCTATCGTAATGTTAGGTACTATCGTAATTGGTGCTGTTGCTGGTACTTGGATTAATATCAGAACAGGCTTTACTATGACTGCCGAAGGTGCAGATAAACCATTTTTAGTACTCCAAGATACATTAAATGGCGTATTCCCTAATATTTTATCAGCTGTATTTGTTATTTTCTGTTGGTATTTATTGACTAAGAGAAATATGTCACCAATTTATGTTATGCTTTTATTAGTAGTTATTGCTTTCGTTGGTGTATTAGTTGGTTTCTTCGATACAGGATTAACTTATTGATGAAAGGTGATTTTTTATGCAGAGCAAAATGAAACAAGCTTATATTGGAGAAATACAATATCAAACTAAGATGTTGAATAATTTAAAAGTTTGGCTTAGAAATATGATAATGCTTTCTTCTATATCATTAATATTGATTTTATTTGGAGATGAGATGTATTCTTTCTTATCAACTGTAGGTATAGTATTAATGGTTTTAAGTGTGATAGCTTGTTTGATATTGAGTTTAGGCATAAAAAATGGACAGGATAATATTAATAAATTGATTAACTATATAGAAAAATAACAGCAATAAAAGGCTATGATGAATATAATTTTCCCCCATCTAAATATTATTCATCATAGCCTTTTTAGAGTTTAAAATGATTTTAAGTGGGTGATGATATGGAATGGAAAATTGTATTTTCGGATATTGATGGAACAGTATTGAATTCTAAACATGAATTATTAGCTAGTACAATTAAGGCTGTACAAAAATTAGCTTTAAAAAATATACCATTTGTATTGGTGTCAGCACGTATGCCTAAAGCTATGAAATTAATTCTTGATGAAATGAATGTAAAAATGCCAATGATTAGTTATGGTGGGGCTTTAGTTTTAGATGAGCAAAATCAAATTTTACATGATGATAAAATTAATAAATTAGATACGAAAGCTATTATTGATGAAATAGAATTATTATGGCCTGATGATGTAGTAATAAATTATTATAGTGATGATAATTGGTTTGTAAAAGATGAAGATAATAAAGCTGTAAAGAGAGAAGAAAATATCACTAATGTAAAAGCCAGTCAAGCTGATTTTAAAGAATTGATAAATAAAGATATATTGCCTAATAAAATATTATGTATGACAAAGGCAAATATCAGCTCAAAAATAGAAGCTGTTTTGCAAGAGAAGTTTCCACAATTAAATATAGTGCGTTCAAGTGATATTTTAATTGAAATTATGAATAAAGATGTAAGTAAAGCAAAGGGCATAGAAGTATTATTGCATTATTTGAATATGATATCTGCTCAAGCTATTGCTTTTGGGGATAATTATAATGATTTAGATATGTTGAAATTTGTAGGAAGAGGAGTAGTTATGCAAAATGCTCCAGAAGAAATCAAAAAACAAATGGAATATATAACAAAGTCTAATAATGAAGATGGCATCTATGAATATCTGCAAAAACTTGATTTAGTATAAGAGGAGATGAAAAAGATGTTATGGGAAAATAGACAATCTAATTATGATAAATATCCTAAAATAAAGATAAAAGAAATAGATGAATTATCTAGTGAAGCTTATGAAGGTTATGCAGATATTGTAAGTAAAATAAAAGCTACTGTTGAGAATTTGCATAAAGAAAAAGTAGTAATAGTTTTGGATTATTATCATGGAGTAAGAGTAAAAGAATTACAAATTAATTTAATTGAAAAATTAAATCCAGTAAAAACTTTTTATGCAGAAGAAGCTAAATTACCAGAGAAAATATTATTTAAAAAATTGGCTAGAAATATAACAGATGATAGAGTTTTTGGTGTATTATCTGTGCATAAAATAAAATGAATTTTATGATGAATTAAAAATTGAAGCGTTGAAAAAACAGATAGATGAAATAAAGCAAGGTTTAATTATTGTCTATGGTATAGGTGCTTCATTGATAACTAAAGGCGATATATTAATTTATGGCGATTTAGCTAGATGGGAAATTCAGCAGCGATTTAGAAGTCATGAATTAGATAATTGGGGCATAGGCAATTATGATGAAGATATTTTGAGAAAATATAAACGAGCTTATTTTATAGAATGGCGTGTTTTAGATAGACATAAACGAGAAGTATTTGAAGAGATGGATTTTCTTATAGATACAAATAAGAAGAATAATCCGAAGATGATTACACAAAAAGCTTTTTATACTGCCTTAGAACAAGCTGTAAATCAGCCATTTAGATTGGTGCCTTATTTTGATGAAGGTGTTTGGGGCGGTACTTGGATGGAAAAAGTATGCGATTTAAAAAGAGTGAAAAATAATTTTGCTTGGTGTTTTGATGGCGTCCCTGAAGAAAATTCATTGTACCTAGATTTTAAGGGAATTATTGTAGAAATTCCTGCAATTGATTTAGTCTTTGTTAAAGCTAAAAAATTATTAGGTGAAAAGGTATATGCTAGGTTTGGCGCTGAATTTCCTATTCGATTTGATTTTTTAGATACGATGAATGGCGGTAATTTAAGTTTGCAAGTACATCCAATAATTGATTATATTCAACAAAATTTTGGTATGCATTATACACAAGATGAAAGTTATTATATTTTAGACGCTAAAGATGATGCTTGTGTTTATTTAGGTATAAAAGAAGATGTTGATAAGAATGATTTGATAACAGCTTTAAAAGAAGGGCAACAAGGAAAAGTTTTTGAGGCGGATAAATATATAAATAAATTTAAAGTAAAAAACATGACCATATTTCAATACCAGCAGGAACGATACATTGTTCAGGAAAAAATTCAATGGTACTAGAAATTAGTTCAACACCATATATCTTTACAATGAAATTATGGGATTGGGGACGAGTAGGACTTGATGGACTTCCTAGACCTGTACATTTAGAACATGGTGAAAAAGTCATTCAATATGATAGAAAAACAAAATGGGTAGAAAAGAATTTATTACATCAAGAAAAAATCATCTCGCAAACAGATGGTATTTTAGAAGAAAAAACTGGATTAAATGAATTGGAATTTATCGAAACTAGAAGACATTGGTTTGATAGAGCTGTTAAACATTATACAAATGGTTCTGTAAATGTTTTAAATTTAGTTGAAGGTGAAGAAGCAATTGTAACTTCACCAGAAAATTTATTTGCTCCATTTGTTGTTCATTATGCAGAAACATTTATAATACCTGAAAATATAAAAGAATATACTATAGCACCATACGGAAAATCTAAAGGGCAAGAAATTGCAACATTAAAAGCTTATGTACGAGTTTAATTTCCATTCGTAAATAAAAAAGCAAGGATTAAAACATCTGTTTATATCCTTGCTTTTTGTTTAGGCGATTAATATATGAGCCTTATTTAATTCAGTTTTTATTAATTCCAAAGTTTCCATATTAGGAATTTCAATTGTATGATAATGAAGACCTTTTGTTATGCTCATTAAAGCAGAAGCATTTGTTTTTTCTTTTTTGTCAAAATAACTGAATATCTCTACGACTATTGATGAAGAGATTGACACGAATTTCACCATATAATGGGTGTTCAACGATAACATCACGGACTTTACCACCATTATCAATGATAATTTCTAATTCTGTTTGTAAATTATCATCATTATGTTGGCAGGCTATAGTGGCGAGTTGTTCTTCTTTTGCTTGGTCATGAGGTAGTAAATATCCTCTAGGTGTAGCAAAGATATTATGACCGGAAGCTCTCAAAACGGTAATATCTCCAACAATAATCTGTCTACTGACTTTGAAAATATTAGCTAGTTCTGAGCCGGTAATTGGCGTACTAGTTTGTCTTAACGTATAAAGGATTTGTTCACGTCTTTCATCTGTATTCATATAAATCACTTTCTTTTTATTTAATTAAATCAGCAACAGTAGCATTAACAGCTTTTATTAAATCTTGTGGTGCAAGTAAAATCTGTTCTCCGCGTACACCTGCACTGATAGCTATTTTAGGCCATTTCAAAGCTGTTTCATCAATGAATACAGGATAAGCTTTTTTGCACCAAGTGGAGAACAACCACCACGCACATAACCAGTTAAAGGCAATAATTCTTTAAGATGTATCATTTCTACCTTTTTAAAATTAGCAACTTGAGCAAGTTTTTTTAGATGCAATTCATCATCACCAGGGATACAAGCCATGATGATATCATTTTTATCACTTCTAGCTACTAAAGTTTTAAATACAGTTTTTATATCCATATTTACATCTTTAGCAACATGGATAGCACTTAAGTCATTTAAATCTACTTTATATTCTTTTAGTTCATAATCTATCTTTAAGCGGTCTAAAATGCGAGCCGCATTAGTCTTTTTCATAATGATATCCTCCTAAAAATATTAATGAATATAGCTATTATTATAGCATTTAGAAAACTTTTTTAAAATATTTTATATTTTTTTCAAAAAAAGTGTTGACATTTATTTGAAATCAGGTTATTATATAGAAGCTGACTCACGGAGACAGCAACAAACAAGAAATGTTCTTTGAAAACTAAACAATGCACAATATGTTTTCTAACATAAACGAATGTGCGGTATCTGTTTTATAGCAGATTACCTAATAAATTCTTTTTAAACAGATAATTAAGAGCCAATCGGTTCTTCGAAAAATAATTTTTTGGAGAGTTTGATCCTGGCTCAGGACGAACGCTGGCGGCGTGCTTAACACATGCAAGTCGAACGGGGTGTTTATTTCGGTAAACACCAAGTGGC
>ENA-OPZD01000188-OPZD01000188.1-human-gut-metagenome-genome-assembly--contig:-NODE-188-length-19471-cov-2.449287_pt1 | contig 19471 bp, 24 predicted proteins | sample MGYA00242479_ERZ504495 | MGnify/ENA primary metagenome ERZ504495 (study PRJEB26092, sample SAMD00036286) | human gut metagenome | host: Homo sapiens | study: EMG produced TPA metagenomics assembly of... | reverse complement strand
TTCCCAGCTGTACAATATATTACACTTTTTAAAAGAAAAGGAGATTTATTATTATGTGGGAAGCGATCAATTCTTTTTGACAACAGTAGACAATCTGGTCTGGGGCGTGCCCCTTATGGTCCTGATCATGGCAGGTGGTATCCTGTTAACTGCCAGACTTGGACTTCTTCAGATGCGAAGACTCCCTCTTGCATTGAATGGATGTTTAAGAACGAAGAAGAAGGCGATGGTGAGATTTCCAGCTTTGCAGCTTTATGTACAGCACTGAGCGCCACAATCGGAACCGGTAATATCGTCGGTGTTGCAACTGCTGTCTGTGCCGGAGGTCCCGGAGCTTTATTCTGGATGATTCTGGCAGCATTCTTCGGAATGGCAACAAAATTTTCCGAAGGTCTTCTTGCAGTGAAATACCGTGTGGTAGCAGAAGACGGTCACAGCCTTGGTGGTCCTTTCTATTATATTGAGAAAGGTATGGGAACAAAATGGAAATGGCTTGCAAAGATCTTTGCATTCTTTGGTGTATGTGTAGGTCTTTTCGGAATCGGTACATTCAGTCAGGTAAATGGTATTTCCAGTGCAGTTCAGAACTTCTTTGATCCGAACAAATCAAACTGCGTAAATATTCCGTTCCTTGGAGAGTATTCCTGGGCAGTTGTAATTTCTTCCCTGATTCTTGCAGCCTGTGTTGCAGCAATCCTCATCGGTGGTCTGAAACGAATTGCAACAGTCAGCCAGATTATTGTACCGTTTATGGCGGTGATCTATCTGATCTTCAGTGTAGCGCTGATTCTTTTAAACATTACAGAGATCCCGGCAGCTATCGTAACAGTTGTGAAGGGAGCCTTTAATCCGTCAGCAGTGACAGGCGGTGTGGTAGGAACAATGATCGTATCCATGCAGAAAGGTGTGGCTCGTGGTATCTTTTCAAATGAAGCAGGTCTTGGTAGCGCACCTATCGCAGCAGCAGCAGCTCAGACAAAAGAGCCTGTACGTCAGGGTCTTGTAAGCATGACTGGTACATTTATTGATACAATCGTGATCTGTACAATGACAGGCCTTTCCATCGTGCTGACAGGTGCATGGCAGGTAGAAGGTCTGGAAGGTGTTCAGGTAACAACCTATGCATTCCAGCATGGACTTCCGATCCCTGGACAGATTTCTGCATTTGTATTAATGATCTGTCTGGTATTCTTTGCATTTACTACAATTCTTGGATGGGATTATTACAGTGAAAGATGTCTGGAATATCTGACAAACGGACATAAGAAAACAATCCTTACATATCGCTGGCTTTACATTCTGGCAGTATTTATCGGACCGTACATGACAGTAAGTGCTGTATGGACAATCGCAGATATCTTCAACGGACTGATGGCGATTCCGAATATGATCGCATTGTTCGCATTAAGTGGAGTGATCGTAAAAGAAACAAAAGCGTTCTTTGCAGCAGAAAAGCATAAAATGTAAGGAATCAAAAGTAATAAAATAACAGTAAATCCTCTGATTATGGAATTTATAGCAATCCTGATCAGAGGATTTTTTCTGCTTGCATTTGACTGATTATGACTTTTTGGTGCAAAGTAAACCAAAATCAGTCATTATTTTTATGAATTAGTTTGATTGACTTTGGATGAATATGACAGTATACTAAGATCATAAACAAAAAACAGTCATGAACATGCAGAAAAGAACATGACAATATGTACTTTTGGAATCTTTTGGTGAAAGTGAAATAAAGACTCCGAAAAGGATACCAATATAAAAACGGGAGGGCAAGAAGAGATGATTTACACAGTGACTTTTAATCCATCTCTGGACTATATCGTTTCGGTAGATGATTTTAAACTGGGGCTGACAAACAGAACAAGTTCAGAGCTGATGCTTCCGGGGGGAAAGGGAATTAATGTTTCCACAGTCCTTATGAATCTTGGGATTGAGAACACTGCACTTGGATTTACTGCAGGGTTTGTAGGGAAAGAAATTATCCGTAGATTACATGAGATGGGAGTGAAATCTGAGTTCATTCAGATTAGTGAAGGGGTTTCAAGGATCAATCTGAAACTGAAATCTATTGACGGAACCGAGATCAATGGTGCAGGACCGGTGATCAGTAAGGACAAAGTGGAGGAACTGATGAAGAAGCTGGAAGAGCTTGGAGAAGGCGATGTACTTTTCCTGGCAGGCAGCATTCCATCTTCTATGCCAGATGACATGTATGAACAGATCATGGCAAGGTGGATGGAAAGGTGTGATGATCGTAGTTGATGCCACAAAGGATCTTCTGGTCAATGTCCTGAATATCATCCGTTCCTTGTAAACCAAATAATCATGAACTGGGCGAGATCTTCGGTATAGAATTAAAACAAGAAAGATGTAATTCCTTATGGAAAGAAACTTCAGGAAAAAGGTGCAAGAAATGTGCTGATCTCCATGGCCGGCGAAGGTGCAGTTCTGGTAGCAGAGGATGGACAGGTATTTGAAGAACCTGCACCAAAAGGCAGGCTGGTAAATGGTGTGGGTGCAGGAGATTCCATGGTAGCAGGATTCGTTGCAGGCTGGATGGAGAAGAAGGATTACGAACATGCATTCCACATGGGAATTGCAGCAGGAAGTGCAAGTGCATTTTCTGAAAATCTTGCAAGAAAAGAAGAAATAGAAGCGGTTTATCGTCAGATAACCGAAAAATAATAAAGGGGGAAGAAAAGATGAGAATAACAGACCTGCTTGACAGACGAAGCGTATCGTTAACAGCTGCTCCGAAAACAAAGTCAGAAACTCTGGATATGGCAGTTGATCTGATGGTAAAGAGTGAGAAGATCAGCAATCGTGAGGCTTATCGTAAACAGGTATATTTAAGAGAAGAAGAGAGCACAACAGGTATTGGCGAGGGAATTGCTATTCCTCATGGTAAATGTGATGCAGTTAAGAAGCCGGGACTTGCGGCAATGGTCATCAAAAATGGTGTAGAGTTTGAGGCACTGGATGATGAACCTGTAACCTTATTATTCCTGATCGCAGCGCCGAATACAGAGGATAACATTCACCTGGATGTACTCAGCAAGCTCTCTGTGATGCTGATGGATGAGGAGTTTACAGAATCTCTTCGCAATGCATCGTCTGTAGATGAGTTTATGGATATTATTGACAGGGCAGACAGTGAAAAGAAAGATATTGATGAGAGACTGGCAGATACCGGATCAACAGAAGGAACACAGGCTAAGATCCTTGCTGTTACTTCTTGTCCTACCGGTATCGCACATACGTACATGGCAGCAGAAGGAATTGAAAAAGCTGCAAAAGCAAAGAACTGTTTTATAAAGATCGAAACCCGCGGATCCGGCGGTGCAAAGAATGTGCTGACAGATCAGGAGATTGCTGATGCAGACTGTATTATTGTCGCAGCAGATGCCAAAGTTCCCATGGAACGTTTCGATGGTAAAAAAGTGATCGAATGTCAGGTATCCGACGGAATCAGTAAAGCAGATCAGCTCATTGACAGAGCAATCAATGGGGATGCACCGGTCTACCACGCAGCAGCCGGTTCCCAGACATCTTCTGCCGGTAACAAATCCGGTGGCAGTGTAGGACATAAGATCTATATGCAGCTGATGAATGGCGTATCTCATATGCTTCCGTTGGTTGTAGGCGGTGGTATCCTGATCGCCATTGCGTTCCTGATCGATGGATTAAGTGTAGATTTAAGTGCGCTTCCGGCAGATCAGAGAGCAAACTTCGGTACCATTACTCCGGTAGCGGCTCTGTTTAAAGGCATCGGTGGTACAGCATTCGGATTTATGCTTCCGATCCTTGCCGGATTTATTGCAATGGCAATCGGTGACAGACCGGCACTTGCACTTGGTCTGGTAGGCGGTATGATGGCAGCCAACGGTAAATCTGGTTTCCTTGGAGCTTTGCTTGCAGGCTTTGCAGCCGGATATATTATTCTTGGACTTCGTAAATTATGTGATAAACTTCCGGAAGCCCTGGAAAAGATCGCTCCTGTTTTAATCTATCCTATAGTTGGAATCCTTGTTATGGGACTCCTGATGACATTTATTGTAGAGCCGGTTATGGGCGGTATCAACACAGGTCTGAATAATGCCTTGACAGGAATGGGAAGTTCTAGTAAAGTAATACTTGGCATTGTGCTTGGCGGAATGATGGCTATTGATATGGGTGGTCCGTTCAACAAAGCAGCATATGTATTCGGAACAGCTGCAATTGCAGCAGGTAACTATGATATTATGGCAGCAGTTATGATTGGCGGTATGACACCTCCCTGTGCAATTGCACTGGCAACACTGCTGTTTAAGGATAAGTTCACAAAAGAAGAGAGAGATGCAGGTCCTACCAACTTTATCATGGGTCTTGCATTTATCACAGAAGGTGCGATTCCATTCGCAGCATCTGACCCCCTTCGTGTACTTCCTTCCTGTATCGTAGGATCTGCGGTGGCAGGAGCGATTTCCATGGCATTCGACTGTACACTGATGGCACCACACGGTGGAATTTTCGTATTCCCTGTGGTTGGAAACGCAGTTATGTACCTGGTCGCACTGGTTGCGGGAACAGTAATCTCTGCAGTTCTTCTTGGTCTGTTAAAGAAGAAAGCAGCATAAGCAGCGAAATAAAAAAGCAATAACAAAAATTAAAATAAAGAACATGGAGGATATCAAAATGAAAGAATTTAAGTATGTAGTTACAGACAACGAAGGAATCCACGCACGTCCTGCAGGAGAACTTGTAAAACTGGTAAAGGGATTTGAGTCAACAATCTCTATTGAAAAAGAAGGTAAAAAAGTAGACTGCAGAAAACTTCTTGCACTGATGGGACTTGGCGTTAAGAAAGGTCATGAAGTAACATTCACAATCGAAGGTGCTGATGAAGAAGCAGCATATGAAGCAGTGAGCAAATTCATGCAGGACAACCTGTAAATTTACGGAATAAAATAAGAAACTGACAGACAGGAGATGATGCATTCATCTCCTGTTTCTGTTATAATGAAATATCAGGGTCAAAAGGCAGAAAGTCGTTCGTGCTTGCACGATAAGACTTTTGAACTTGGGACCCGCCAAACATGAGGAAGTAGCGATTTACGAAGTAAATCTGCGGATTCCGAATGTTTGTAGAATTGCGGGAGCTACGAAGCAGCGGAGCAATTCGTAGATATCGGAGAAAATAATCAGAAGTAAACAATCAAAGCAAATATACAATGGAGGCAGGGGTACATGCTTACAGAACAGAGATTTGATATTATTCTGAAGCTTCTGGAAGAAAAAAAGAGTGTTACAGTAACAGAACTGAGAGAACTTCTGGATGCATCAGAGTCCACAGTGCGCAGAGACATTACTGCATTGGACAAAGCAGGAAAACTTACCAAGGTTTTCGGCGGTGCAGTAGCATTAAATCATAAAGTAACTGCCTATGAACCGACAGTAGCGCAGAAATCAGAATTAAATAAAGAAGAAAAGCAAAAGATCGCAAAATATGCAGCCAGCCTGATCACACCGGATGATTTTGTTTATCTGGACGCAGGAACCACCACTGGCCTGATGCTGGAATATCTGGCAGGTGTAAGAGCTGCCTTTGTCACCAATGCAGTATCCCACGCCCAGACTCTGGCAAAGATGGGAATCCGGGTTTATTTGATCGGAGGAGAACTGAAGAGTTCCACAGAAGCAGTCGTAGGCAGTCAGGCAATGCAGATGATCCAGATGTATCATTTTACAAAGGGATTTTTCGGAACAAATGGAATCACCAGAAGAGAAGGCTTCACCACACCGGATACCAGCGAAGCAATTGTAAAGAGTACTGCAATGAAGCAGTGCAAAGATGTATATATTCTGACAGATAAGTCAAAGTTTGGCGAAGTAAGTTCTGTGACATTCGGCGGGTTTACAGATGCTAAAATTCTTACAGAAGAAATTCCGGAGGAGTATCAGGATAGCAAAAATATTCTGAAAGTGAAATAAATAATTGACAGTATGCCGCCGGCAGACAGAGCAGGCAGGAATGATATTAAGATTGGAGAGATGTGGGATGAAGTTTGCGCATATTGGGGATTTGCATATTGGAAAAAGGGTGCATGATTTTTCCATGCTGGAGGATCAGAGGTATATTATGGATCAGATGATGAAAATCTTTGCGGAACAGAAAGTGGATGGAGTTTTAATCGCAGGGGATGTTTATGATAAGACAGTGCCGTCGGCAGAGGCAGTGCAGTTGTTTGATGAGTTTATTACAGGACTGGCTAAAGCTGAGATTCCTGTGTACATGATCAGTGGAAATCATGATTCAGCAGAAAGGCTTTCCTTTGGGGCAAAGCTGTTTGAAAGCAGTGATATTTATATTTCGCAGGTTTATGATGGAGAGATGAAAAGGATTGTGTTAAAAGATCAGTATGGACCAATATCTGTATATCTTCTGCCTTTTTTGAAACCTGCGGCAGTACGCCATGCTTTGCAGAGGGATGACATTAATACTTATGAAGAGGGTGTTATGGCTGCTCTGCAGGAGTGTGAGATCGATACGACACAGAGAAATGTGCTGGTGGCACATCAGTTTGTGACCGGAGCAGACAGAAGTGACTCAGAAGAAACATGGGTTGGCGGTCTTGACAATGTCAGTGCGGAAGTATTTAAGGATTTTGACTATGTGGCACTGGGACACATCCACAGACCTCAGAAAATGGGGAGAGAGACCTTGCGTTACAGTGGGACGCCGCTTAAGTATTCTTTTTTCGGAAGCAGATCATAAAAAAGTCGGTAACGATTGTGGAGCTTCTGGAGAAGGGAAATGTGAGGGTCAGTACAGTACCTTTGATTCCCAGACGGGATATGCGTAAGCTGAGGGGAACCTATATGGATGTGACAGCGAAGGATCATTATACTGCTGAAAATAAGATGGATTATCTTCAGATTACTCTGACAGATGAGGAAGATGTGCCGGGGGCACTCCAGAAGCTGCGTACTGTTTATCCCAATCTGATGCGTCTGGAATATGACAATAAACGAACACGTGAGAACCGGGAGGTTCAGGCAGTGGAGGTTCAGGAACAAAAGTCAGAGCTGGAGCTGTTTGAGGAGTTTTATGAGCTGTTAAATAATGAACCTATGAAAGAAGAGCAGACAGAGTTTGTGGAAAAACTGATCCAGGATCTGAAGGAGGTGCGCGTATGAAACCATTGAAGTTGACATTATCTGCATTTGGTCCATATGCGGATGAGACTGTGATCGATTTTACACAGCTTGGAGGACAGGGCCTTTTCTGGTGACCGGAGATACGGGAGCGGGAAAAACGACGATCTTTGATGGGATTACATTTGCGTTGTATGGGGAGACAAGCGGAGGAGTCCGGGAGGCATCCATGCTCAGAAGTAAGTATGCAAAACCGGAAACACCTACGTATGCGGAATATATTTTTGAATATAAAAGATGCAGTGTATACAGTGAAGCGAAGCCCGGATTATGAGCGGCCAAAGACCAGAGGCACTGGAATGACTACCCAAAAGGGGGAGGCGTTGCTTACTTTTTCTGATGGAAGAGCTCCTGTGACAAAGCTAAAGGAAGTGAACCAGGCGGTTACTGAACTGATCGGACTGGATATGAAGCAGTTTACGCAGATCGCTATGATCGCACAGGGAGATTTCAGGAAATTGCTGCTGGCTGATACAGAGGAACGCAGCAACATTTTCAGAAAGCTTTTCCATACGGATATTTATAAGGTGATTCAGGAAAAATTAAAATTCGAGGCCGGTGGTCTGGACAAGGCGTATAAAGAGCTGTTGAGAAGTATCCGCCAGTATACGGAACAGGTCAGATATTCTACAGAAGATCAGCTGGGACAACAGTGGATATTGATGGAGAAGAATGGCTTTGAAGGAAATCTGGAAGAGAGTCTGGAAATTCTGGAGCAGTTTCTGAAGGCAGATAAGGATAACTTGAAAGCTGTAAATAAGCAGATCAAAGAGAATGATACAGAACTTGAAAAAGTAAATCAGCTTTTGGGAAAGGCTCATAAAGAAGCAGATGCAAAGGCAAGGAAGGAACAGCTTCTGCAAGAGAGAGAAGGATTGCTTCCACAGTTGGAACAGGCACAAAAAGATGCAGAAAATGGGGCAAAGGAACCAGAGGAGATCCAACGCCTGATACTTTCCATACAGAAAGAAAAAGAGAATCTGAAGCGTTATACAAATCTGGAAAATCTGCGCAGAGAAATAGAAAATGTTTCAAAACAGATTGAAAAATTGGCAATAGACAGTATTGCACTGCAGAATCGTCAGAAAGAAAAGAAAACTGTTCTTGAACAAAAACAAAAAGAATATCAGACAACAGACAGTGCGGAGAAAGAAAAAGCAGAAACAGATTTCCGGAAAGAGAAAATAGATACTCTTTATGCAGGAGTTTATAAGAACTGCGGAAATCTTGAGTTTCTTCAGACAAAAATCAGTGAACTGAAAATACAGTCCGGACAGGAAGAACAACTTGCGAAACAGATAAAAAAGGATTTGACTGATCTGGAAGAGAAAATTGTTTCCGGTGGGAATCTGGAAATCAAAGAGAACAGTCTGGTCATACGTTTGCAACAGATAGAGAAAATAGAAGATCAGCAGAAACGGTATCAGGATCTGGAAAAGGAAGCAGAGAGAAAAAAGAAGGGTTATCTGATCGCTTCTCAGAAACGGACAGAAATAAAAGAAATTTTTAAACAAAATGGAGCAGGCCTATCTGGATGCGCAGGCGGGTGTTCTGGCAGCAGATCTTCAGGATGGGATGCCATGTCCCGGTATGTGGTTCTGTTCATCATCCGAAGCTCACACAGATTCCGAATGAAGTTCCCACAGAAGAACAGCTGAAAAAACAGAAAAAGTTAACAGAAGCTGCGGAAAAAGCGGCATCTGACGCAAGTGTGCAGGCAGGAGAGGCAGCAGGACTGATGCAGCGCTGCAGGGAAGAACTGACAGAAGGGGTTAAAGGTTATATAGCGCAGTTTCTGCCAGAAGAGGAGACACAAGAGATACTTCGAAAGGAACTTCCTGATCATGAATTATGTTTATTTGTAAAAATCAGGAAAGCAGTGTACAGACAGGATTGGAAGAAATCAAAAAACAGAAAAAAGTTCATCAGGATTACTGAAGAAAAAGGAAAGAGTTCATCACACAGTCAGAGCAGCATGCAAAAGAATTTCAGAAATTGCAGATCAGTCTTGAAAAGAGGAAGAGCCAGCTGGAAAGTATTCAGGAACAGCTGCAGAATCAATTGGACGAACCTGTACTGACATGGATCCATGAAGAAGATATAAGACAGAGAATGAAAACTGATCCGGAATTGTCACAGGATCACAGCGGTGAAATAGTGTATCAAAAGGAAATCTGTAATGTATCACAGGCTTTGCTGCAGGGAAAGAGAGCAGCAGAATGGCTGAAACAGCAGCAAAATATTCTGGGACAGAAACAAAAGGATCTGACAGCACTTCTGGAACAGAGAAAACTTCTGGAGATGCAGATTGGTGAGACTCAGACAGAACTTACAACGATCACAGACCAGATCAATCAGAATCAGCAGCAGACAGCAGCAGAGAAATCCAGATATGAGCAGCTGCAGAAGCAGAGAGAGAATATGGAAAAAGAGCTGGGTGAGAGGACAAAGGAAGAAATCCTGTCTCAGATCCAGCTTAAGACTGAGGAACAAAAGAAGCTTGAAATACATTATAAAACAGTAACAGAAGCGAGAGAAGTATTAGAAAAGAGAATGACAGAAACTGGATTCGGTAATTGCATCTCTGACAGAACAGTTAAAAAGAATCCATAAGTATTTCAGCTGAGGAACTGAATGCTCAGAAAAGAAAAACTTTGCACAGCAAAAAGAAAATCACTTTCAGAAAATCGTGATGAAATCCATCCCGCCTGGAAATAAACAGTGACATGTATGAAAAAATCCGCAGACAGCAGACAGAACTTCTGAAAACGGAAACCCGCTGGAAGTGGATGAAATCTCTCTCAGACACTGCCAATGGTACGATCACGGGTAAGGCAAGGATCATGCTGGAAACTTACATCCAAATGCAGTATTTTGATCGCATTCTTGCGCGTGCCAATATCCGTCTGATGACCATGAGCAGCGGTCAGTACGAGTTAGTTCGCAGAAAAGAAAACAAGAGCAGGGTAGGGAAAACCGGTCTGGAACTGGATGTAGTAGACCATTACAATGGAACTGTTCGAAGTGTCAAGACCTTATCAGGCGGAGAAACATTTCAGGCATCTCTGTCTCTGGCACTGGGACTTTCTGATGAAATTCAGTCAAGCTCCGGTGGGATCCAGCTTGATACCATGTTTGTGGATGAAGGTTTCGGATCTCTGGATGAAGATGCCCTTGATCAGGCAATCCGCGCATTGAAGGATCTCAGTCAGGGAAGCAGACTGGTGGGGATTGTTTCCCATGTAGCAGAGCTGAAAGAACGTATTGATAAGAAGATCATAGTAACAAAGAAACGGACAGAAGATGGAGTTGGAAGTACGATCTGTATAGAAGGATGAGATTTTATGGAATTGCTCTGCTGCAAAGCGGCTCCCACAATTCTCAATAAGAAATAGAGTAGAAAAACAGAGGGGATACAGTATGTATATTCCTCTGTTTTTTGCGATTTAAAAAATTACTAAAAAGTTATATAAAATTAACTTGACAGAATATCAGAGATAGTATATATTAAACTATAGAGTTAGATGCAAATAACTTAAGCTACTGACCAATCTGTTGAAGGTCTTTTTGCAGCAGTAAATTCAAGCCTTACAGCAAACAAAAGCAATAAAATGTTTCGTAAAGCTTTATTTTTTAATAAATGGTTAGTGCATTCTAACCGATATTTTGTTATTGAGAAAGGAATCATAACATGCTGGAGAAATCTGTGATCGAACATTGTTCACCTACATTAGCATCTATTAAAACCGGAAATCTTTTTACATATAAATATGAATCTGAGGAAGAATTATGGAAAAGCGTAGAAGGTTTTAATGAATGTGTAAGAGAAAAAGGCGTTTCCCTCACAGTAACTTCGCAGGAGTGAGAAAAAGGCGCTGATTTATGTCATGCCGGTTCTCAAGCTTGAAAGAGATCTGAAGAAACCTGGTGTTGCGAATTTCATAAAGAAGTATGGGTATGAGAGAACAGATCCTGCATATGCACTTGAGAGACTGAGAAGCCGCCTGGCCCAGAGAGAAGATTTTCCTCATGAATCGGATTATTTCTGGGATATCCGCTGGGAGATGTGATCGGATTTATCAAGAATGCAGGGCAGAACTGTAAATGTGTAGGTTGTTGGAAGGTTTACTGCAATGAATGTGAGGCAATAAAGGCTTTTGCCAGATTTAAGAAATGTACCAGCGTGTATGTACGTCTCTGGAATCAGGGAAGAAGTGTACGTCAGCTGACGGTGGCAGCGTAAGGAAGAAGCTATATAAAGTAATATAGCAGGGATGGAGAGTTCGTTTAAGAATCAGTATAATAGAAAAGCCGTATGACTTTTTATTATAATATAAATCATGGCTTTGCGGCAAAGAAAAAGGCAGAGCAAATTTAAGGAGGATTTTAATCATGAGTAAAGTAGCAGTTGTATATTGGAGCAGCACAGGAAACACAGAAGCAATGGCAAACGCAGTTGCAGACGGAATCAGGGAAAAAGGCGGCGAAGCTGTTCTTCATACCTGTGAGGATTTTGACGGTTCTAAAGTTGCTGAATATGATGCAATCGCCTTCGGATGCCCTGCAATGGGAGATGAAGTTCTCGAAGATACAGAATTCGAGCCAATGTTTGACGGATGCAAAGATGCCCTGAAAGGCAAGAACATCGCTCTGTTTGGTTCTTATGGATGGGGAGACGGCGAATGGATGCGTAACTGGGAAGAGTCCTGTAAAGAAGCAAGTGCAAATCTTGTATGCGACAGCGTGATCTGCCAGGAAGAGCCAGATGATGAAGCTACAGATGCTTGCAAAGCTTTAGGTGCTGCATTAGTATAACAGAATAGATAAGATAAGAAATACCGGGAGACTGTCTGCATGAATATGCGGCAGTCTCCTTTTTTCGGTTGATAATATTTTACAGAAACTGTTTTGGGGATTATACTATTTATTAATAGTGAGTTCAGTTTTATAGACATTTTACAGGCAGTCGCAATGTACAGGCGGAGATGGCGGCGTTGGGCTGAAATGATTTTTATAAAAAATATAAAAATACAGGAGATACAACAATGAATCAGAGAGAAAGAATGTTAAGCGGACTTCCATATAAGGCATGGCTAGATGGTCTGGAGGAAGACAGACAGGCATGCAAGCAGAAAATCTATGATTTTAATCAGCTGCCGCCATCCAGACAGAGTAAGGAAGCGCCTCCAGATGATCAAGAATATTTTTGGAAAAACAGGCGAAAATGTCTGGGTGGAAGCACCATTCCACTGTGACTATGGCTGGAACATTGAAGTAGGTGAGAATTTCTATTCCAATTATAATCTGACAATCCTTGATGTGGGAAAAGTAACATGTGGAAAAAATGTTCAGATCGCGCCAAATGTCTCCATTTATACAGCGGGTCATCCGGTTCATCCGGACAGCCGTAATTCAGGATATGAATACGGAATTCCTGTAACAGTGGGAGATAATGTATGGATCGGCGGAAATACAGTGATTCTTCCGGGTGTTACCGTTGGAAGTAATGTAGTAATCGGTGCAGGAAGTGTAGTATCCAAAGATATCCCGGATAATACGATCGCAGCTGGAAATCCATGTAAAGTAATCCGCGGGATTACAGACGAAGACAGAATCTATTACTTTAAGAAACAGAAATTTGATGATGAGGCGTGGGAAGAAGTAAAGAATAAAAAAATAAATAGCAGAACTGACAGGTTGCCTATGCCAAAAATCCCGAGACATACTTTGCGAAGCGTGTTGCTGTGAACGGGAGTGAACAGTAATCAATTCCACAAAAATACAGGTAAACAATAGACAGGAGATGATGCATTCATCTCCTGTTTATGTTACAATGAATATGATAAATATGGGAGTTGTTCAGTAATGAAGCAATTTTGCAGATATCAAGGTGGATAGAGTGAATATACAGATGGAGGTTATTAGCAGTTAAATATAAATTATAAAATTATATAAGCACATGTTGAGTTTTATAAGATATTAGAGTAGAATATTATTGAAAGGAGTTGATACTTTGAGTAAATATTATTCTATACATGAATTTTCAAAAATTATAGGCGTATCTGCCCAGACATTACGAAATTGGGATGCCAATGGAAAACTTCATCCGCATCATACTACAGTAAGTGGCTATAGATATTATTCTGATGAGCAACTCAACCAGGTAATAAATGTAAAGCCTAAAAAACGCATTACAATTGGATATTGTCGCGTTTCCAGCCATAAACAGAAAGATGATCTGGAACGACAGATTGATAATGTTAAGACATATCTTCTGGCAAAAGGACAGCCATTTGAGATAATAAGTGATATCGGTTCCGGGATTGATTATAAGAAAAAAGGACTTCAGGAATTGATCAGGCGAATATCTCAAAATCAGGTTGAAAAGGTTGTTGTTTTATATAAAGACCGGCTATTACGATTTGGTTTTGAGCTGATAGAATATATCGCTTCACTTTATAATTGTGAGATTGAGATTATTGATAATACTGAAAAATCCGAACAGCAGGAACTTGTTGAAGATCTGGTTCAGATAATCACAGTATTCAGTTGTAAATTACAAGGAAAACGAGCGAATAAAGCTAAGAAACTTATCCGTGAACTGATACAGGAGGAAACAGATGGTAAAAGCCATAAAAGTAATGCTGATACCAAACAATGTACAGAAAACTAAGATGTTTCAGTACGCAGGTGCTTCAAGATTTGCTTATAACTGGGCTTTGGCCAGGGAAATAGAAAACTATGAAAAAGGCGGAAAATTCCTTTCAGATGCAGAACTCAGAAAAGAATTTACGAAGCTTAGACATTCTGATGAATATGCATGGTTACTGAATATCTCAAATAATGTGACCAAACAGGCAATTAAAGATGCCTGTACTGCTTATAAGAACTTTTTCAGGGGTTTGCAGAAATTCCCAAGATTCAAGTCAAAAAAGAGATCAATGCCGAAGTTCTATCAGGACAACGTTAAGATACGCTTCAGTAATACACACGTTAAATTTGAAGGCTTTTCTTCCAGCAGGAAAGCAAATAAACAAAAAATGAATTGGGTAAGACTTGCAGAACATGGACGTATTCCGACAAATGCTAAATATATGAACCCGAGAATATCCTTTGACGGATTGAACTGGTGGATCAGCGTATGTGTAGAATTTCCTGACTGCAGGGAAACACTTAATGATGACGGAGTCGGCATAGACCTGGGGATCAAAGATCTGGCTGTCTGCTCTGATGGGACTAAGTATAAGAACATCAATAAGAGTCAGAAAGTAAAGAAATCAGAAAAACAGAAACGCAGATTACAGCGTAGTATCTCTCGTTCTTACGAGAAAAATAAGAAAGGGGAAAGTTACTGTAAAACAAATAATGTAATCAAAAAGGAAAAACTTTTATTAAAACGAAATCACAGATTAACAAACATCCGTAAAAATTATTTAAATCAGACCATATCGGAGATCGTAGATCGAAAACCAAGATTTATATGTATTGAAGATCTGAATGTCAGCGGAATGATGAAAAACAGACATTTATCCAAAGCAGTTCAGGCACAGGGATTTTTCTGGTTTAGAAAACAGCTTGAATATAGGTGCAGCGATAAAGGGATCCAGCTTATTGTGGCTGATCGGTTTTATCCATCATCAAGCTTTGCAGCTGTTGTGGAAACATCAAAAAAGATCTGAAGTTATCTGACAGAGTTTATAGATGTGCGTGTGGGAATATGATTGACAGAGATTTCCAGGCATCTATAAATCTCAAGACTTATGGAGAAAAATTTGCAAGCTGACACTGAAACGTTAATGCAAATATGTACGGATACGTTAGTCCGGAATTTACGCCTATGGAGAGTACAGGAACTTGTGAGTAGATAGATATTTATATCATCAAAAGCATACTCGTTGAAGTAGGAATGAAACATAGAAGTTTATAACTTTTTATAAGTTTTCAGTAACGGATACGTAAAGATGCAGCTTACAGGTGCTGAAATCATCGTTGAATGTTTAAAAGAACAGGGCGTTGACACTGTATTCGGATATCCGGGCGGTGCCATCCTGAATGTATATGACGCCCTCTATGAATATAAAGACCAGATCACACATGTACTGACTTCCCATGAGCAGGGAGCTTCCCATGCGGCAGACGGATATGCAAGAGCTACCGGCAAAGTCGGTGTATGTCTCGCAACCTCCGGTCCCGGAGCTACCAATCTGGTAACAGGAATCGCTACTGCATACATGGATTCCGTACCAATGGTGGCAATCACATGTAATGTAGGAACACCGCTTCTCGAAAGGATTCTTTCCAGGAGGTTGATATTACAGGAATCGTAATGCCGATCACAAAGCACAGCTTTATCGTAAAAGACATTACTACTCTGGCAGACACTGTACGCAGAGCGTTCTATATTGCAAAGAGCGGCGCCCGGGACCTGTACTTGTAGATGTGACAAAGGATGTGACAGGCGCGAAATATGAATACAATGCCTGCACTCCGGCAGCCATTACACCAAAAGTAGATACAATCAAAGATAAGGACATCGAAACGGCAGTCCAGATGATTAAAGATGCAAAGAAACCGTTCATCTTCACAGGCGGCGGAACAATTATCTCCGAAGCATCCAAAGAAGTGACAGAACTTGCTCACAAAATCGATGCTCCGGTATGTGACAGCCTTATGGGCAAAGGTGGATTTTCCGGCGAAGATCCTTTCTATACAGGAATGCTTGGAATGCATGGAACAAAAGCATCAAACCTCGGCGTTTCCGAGTGTGACCTTCTGATCGTTCTGGGAGCCAGATTCAGCGACCGTGTCACAGGAAATACAAAGACTTTCGCTAAGAATGCAAAGATTCTCCAGATCGATGTAGATGCTGCGGAGATTAATAAGAACATTATCGTAGATGCAAGTATCGTAGGAGATGAGAAAGAAGTTCTGAAACGAATCCTGAAAGAACTCCCGGAGATGAAACATCCGGAGTGGACAGCACATATCAGCGAATTGAAAGAGAAATATCCGCTAAGGTATGATCATTCCCAGCTGACAGGTCCATACATTATCGAGAAACTTTTACGAGCTGACAAAAGGTGACGCGATCATCACCACAGAAGTAGGCCAGAACCAGATGTGGGCAGCTCAGTATTTCAAATATAAAGAACCAAGAACATTCCTTTCATCCGGTGGATTAGGAACGATGGGGTATGGACTTGGAGCGGCAATCAGTGCGAAGATGGGAAGACCGGACAAGACGGTAGTAAATATCGCAGGTGACGGATGCTTCCGTATGAATATGAATGAGATCGCCACAGCAGTCCGTTGCGGCAAACCATTGATTGAAATCGTACTTAATAACCATGTACTTGGAATGGTGCGTCAGTGGCAGACATTGTTCTACGACCACAGATATTCCCATACAATTTTAAATGATTCCGTTGATTTTGTAAAACTGGCAGAGGCTATGGGTGCGAAGGCAATCCGTATCACTACCATGGATGAAGTGGAACCTGCTTTGAAAGAAGCACTTGCATGTCCGGGACCAATCGTACTTGACTGTATGATCGATCAGGATCTCAGCGTATTCCCGATGGTACCGGCAGGCGCAAGCATTGATGACATTTTTGACGAGGAGGACATGAAAAACAATGAGCAGAGTGTATAATTTTTCCGCAGGCACGGCTGTATTGCCGGAAGAGGTATTAAAAGAAGTTGCAGAGGAGATGATGGACTATCAGGGAACTGGTATGTCTGTAATGGAAATGAGCCACAGAAGCGCTGATTTCCAGAAAATCATTGACGAAGCAGAGCAGGATCTGCGCGACCTGATGAAGATTCCGGATAACTACAAGGTATTATTCCTTCAGGGCGGAGCTTCCCAGCAGTTTGCTGCAATTCCTATGAACCTCATGAAGAATAAAGTTGCTGATTACATTGTTACAGGTCAGTGGGCAAAGAAAGCATATCAGGAAGCACAGAAATATGGAAAAGCAAACAAGATCGCTTCTTCCGAGGATAAGACATTCTCTTACATTCCTGACTGCAGTGACCTGCCGATCAGCCCGGATGCAGACTATGTATACATTTGTGAAAACAACACAATTTACGGAACGAAATTCAAAGAACTCCCGAACACAAAGGGAAAAACTCTGGTAGCAGATGTTTCTTCCTGTTTCTTATCTGAGCCGGTTGATGTATCCAAATATGGAATCATCTACGGCGGTGTTCAGAAGAACATTGGACCTGCGGGTATGGTAATCTCTATTATCAGAGAAGACCTGATTACAGACGATGTTCTGGAAGGCACCCCAACTATGCTGAAATTTAAAACACAGGCTGATGCCGGTTCTCTTTACAACACACCGAACTGCTACTGCATCTATGTATGCGGTAAAGTCTTCAAATGGCTGAAGAAAATGGGTGGTCTGGAAGAAATGAAGAGACGCAACGAAGAGAAAGCAAAGATCCTCTATGATTATCTGGATCAGAGCAAACTCTTCAAAGGAACAGTCGTAGCAAAAGACCGTTCTCTTATGAATGTACCATTCGTAACAGGTGACAAGGACATGGATGCCAAATTTGTAAAAGAAGCAAAAGAGGCAGGACTTGTAAACTTAAAGGGACACCGTACAGTGGGCGGTATGCGTGCAAGTATCTACAATGCTATGCCAAAAGAAGGCGTAGAAGCACTGGTTGCTTTCATGAAGAAATTTGAGGAGGAGAATGCGTAATGTTTCAGTATCATTGCCTGAATCCCATCGCAGAAAAAGGTCTGGGATTATTTGATGAAGACTATAAGAAAACAGAAGAACTGGAAGGAACCGATGCCATCCTTGTAAGAAGTGCAAAGATGCATGATATGGAACTTCCGGAGAGCGTAAAAGTAATCGCACGTGCAGGTGCAGGTGTCAATAACATTCCTGTCAAAGACTGCGCAGAGAAAGGTATCGTAGTATTTAACACACCGGGTGCCAATGACAAACGGTGTTAAGGAACTTGTTCTTGCAGGTATGCTCCTTGCATCCCGTGATATCGTAGGCGGTATCGAATGGGTTGCCAAAGAGAAAGACCAGGAAGACATCGATAAACTTGCTGAGAAACAGAAGAAGCAGTTCGCAGGATGCGAGATCATGGGCAAGAAGCTGGGTATCATCGGTCTTGGTGCCATCGGAGCAATGGTGGCAAACGCTGCTTCTGCACTTGGAATGGAAGTATACGGATATGACCCATACATTTCTATTGATGCTGCATGGAATCTTTCCCGCACCATCAAACATATCAAGAGCCTGGATGAGATTTATTCCCAGTGTGATTACATCACCATCCATGTACCTCTTCTTGACAGCACAAAAGAGATGATCAACAAAGAAGCATTAGACAAGATGAAAGACGGCGTAGTACTTCTGAACTTTGCCCGTGATCTTCTGGTTGATGAGGATGCTCTGATCGAAGCATTAGACAGCGGAAAAGTAAAGAAATATGTGACAGACTTTGCAAACCATACAGTAGCAGGACATAAGGGAATCCTGGTAACTCCACACCTTGGAGCATCTACAGAAGAATCCGAAGAAAACTGTGCGGTAATGGCTGTAAAAGAAGTCAGAGATTTCCTCGAGAACGGAAATATCAAGAACTCTGTAAACTTCCCGAACTGCGACATGGGAACCTGCGTAGCAGTAGGACGTATCGCCATCTGCCACAAAAATATCCCGAACATGATCAGCCAGTTCACCAAGATCCTTGGTGCAGAAGGCCTGAACATCGCAGATATGACAAACAAGAGCAAAGGCGAATACGCTTATACTCTCATCGACTGGAAAGCACAGCATCCAAAGAAGCACTGGATGAGCTGAAAGCAATTGAAGGTGTTTCCAGAGTACGTGTAGTAAAATAAGAAACATTGATCTGAAAAAGTAATAAAAAATCTCCTGTGATTCTGGTTGCAATCACAGGAGATTTTTATTACTTTACTATAAACTATTTTTGACTTTGAATTTTTTTATATCGGAATATGGACTGTAAACTCTGGATTTATTTTTGGAGGTCTTATTCCAGGAACGTACTGTCACATACCAGGTGCCTTTCTTTACGTTTGTAAAGGTTACAGTTACGGTATTTTTGCCTTCTGTACGTTTCAGATATTTCTTAACCGGGTATTTCTCACCTGCGGAGGTTTTGTATTTGTTTCCCAGCAGGATTTCATAACCTGTGGCATTTTTGCATTTTGTGTAAGTAACAGTCACAGTGTTTCCTTTTACAGTGATATTCCTGATCTTTGGCTGCTGCG
>ENA-OPZD01000187-OPZD01000187.1-human-gut-metagenome-genome-assembly--contig:-NODE-187-length-19501-cov-2.851967_pt1 | contig 19501 bp, 24 predicted proteins | sample MGYA00242479_ERZ504495 | MGnify/ENA primary metagenome ERZ504495 (study PRJEB26092, sample SAMD00036286) | human gut metagenome | host: Homo sapiens | study: EMG produced TPA metagenomics assembly of... | reverse complement strand
CGTGCGCCTCTTTTTCCAGTTTCTTTAAATCAATCCAGATCGGACAGATCAAAAAAGGTGCAGGCAAGTTGTTGTCCATCACAATATCACGGGCGATCCGGTGGAATGTATTCCGGAATATCTGTTCCAGCTCGGATTGTGCCCGTCGGATTTTTGCTGAATTTCCGGGCATGTAGAGATTCATCAGAATCCCACAGGAAGTTCCGGTCAGAAGCAAAAGCAGTTCGTTGACCAGGAGTGCGGGATGCACGGACTGGGCAGCATACAGGTGCAGTACCAAAACGGTGTTGGAAACCAGTGTATTCTGCAGGCTTAAGATGGCAATAATACCGGCAGAAGTTGGTGTCTGCAGTTGGAATAGTACTGCAAGAAGACATCCGATGGATGCGGCGGCAGCAATTTTCAAACACGCTCTAGCAAGAGCCTCGGAACTGGAGCGGTAGCAATCAGAACCGAAGTACGCAGAGCTATGCCGAATATTTCTGGCGGATTCAGAAGAGGTTTGTGAGGATAATCTGGAACAGACGGGAATTTCATTTCGATTTGAAAATGCAGATTTTGAAGATTTTGTGTCGAAAGTCTGCAGTTATATGGGTGGGGTGATGTTTGGACACTACAGAATAATATTTTTTTAATAAAAAAAGCCTTGATTTTAGGGCTTTTTTTAGTGTCTAATAAAAAGTTGGCACAGTTCTTGCAGTATATAAGGGTAGAAAGAAAAAGAGGAGGATGAAGAAATTGAAAAAATTCTTATTTGCAACACATGGAACTTTAGCAACAGGGATGAAGAGTACATTAGAATTACTCATAGGAAATACTGCAGATATTACCTGTTTGACAGCCTATGTAAACCCAGAAGACAATGTGGATGAACAACTGAAAGTTTATTTTTCAGAAGTGAGTGATGAAGATCAAGTAATCGTATGTACAGATTGATGGGGGGAAGTGTCAATCAGAAAGTTGTTCCATATGCACAGAAAGAAAATGTATTTCTGATAGCCGGATTCAACCTGCCATTGATACTGGAACTGGCAATGAACGAGGATAAGGTTACAAAGGAAGAACTGCTAGATTCTATTGAGGAGTCCAGAAAAATATGATGCTCGTTCAGGTAGAAATACCAAGAAGGAAAAAAGAAAGAGATGAGGAAGAATTCTTAGCATAACAATAGATGATTGCGAAACTCAAAATGCGACTGATGTGGATAACTTTTGAGATTTCTAACGAAGTTATAGGCTTTGCAAGGGACAAAACCATAATACTTGCTAAAAATCGTGAAAATGAGAGGAAGTTATCCACATTTCCACAAGGATTGGGAAGCGTAAAAACTGACATTTTTGAGGAGATATTGATTTGTCACAATCAAAGAATTCAGTATTTTCAATGAGTTCAGAGTTTCGCAAACGCCTATTAGCATAACAAAAAGAAAAGGAGAGAAAAAGAATGATTGTATGTTGAGAGTAGATGAAAGATTAATTCACGGACAAGTAGCAATGACATGGACAAAGGAACTGAAACTGAAATGGACTGGTAGTTGCAAGTGATGAGGCGGCATCAAAATGAGATTCAGAAAATGACATTAAAGATGGCAGTGCCGGAAGGAATCAAATGTATCATCAAGTCGGTAGAAGATGTGACAACGATTTTGGATGATCCACGTTCAGAGTCTATGCGTCTGATGGTACTTGTACCGACGGTAAAAGATGCGGTTACATTGTGTAAACGTTACAAAAATATTGAAATGGTAAATATCGGAAATGCCGGTAAAATGACATCCGGAGAAAAGAAAATCTTATCAAAAGAAGTTATGTTGACAGCAGACGAACTGGAAGCACTGAAAGAACTGACAGAGCTTTACCCGGACACATTTTTCCAGGGAACACCGGCAATGGAAAAGAAAATGGCATCTGCAATATTAAAGGGATGTTGATTAAAATAAGATAGAGGAGAATGAGATTATGATGTTAGATGCATTTTTTGTAGCACTCGCTGTTTTGTGGGAGTTGCAGGACATGAACTTTTGGGAATGGCAATGTTGAGCAGACCGATCGTAGTGGCACCGCTGGCAGGACTGCTTTTGGGAGATGTGCAGACAGGACTTATTGTAGGTGCATCGTTGGAGTCGATTTTTATGGGAGTTGTAAACATCGGAATATCCAGTACAGCAGAACCGGCACTTGCAGCCGGACTTGCAACTGCTTTTGCAATTAATCTCGGAGGAAATGTCGGAACCATTATTCCAATCGTTTTTCCCATTGGCAGTGGCTTGGATTAACAGTTTAATGAACTTTATTTCTTCTTTTTGTGATTGGTCCATTGCGCGAACCGAAATTTGAAGAACTTTAGCAAAAGGAAGGAAAAGATCAAAGAAAATTACAATACTTCATTTTGGTTTATGGTTCGTACATTATGCGTTATATGCATTGATTCCGTTTTTGCAGTATTGTTTGGTTCGGATGCTGTTCAGCGTATTCTGGAAATGATACCGGATGTAATTATGAACGGTCTGACGGTAGCGGGAAATATGCTTCCTGCAGTTGGTATGGCAATGCTTCTGCAGATGCTCTGGGATAATAAGATTGCAATCTATTTCCTACTGGGATTTATTCTCGTAGCATATTTGGATCTTCCACTGATCGCAATTGCAGTATTGGGAACAATTATTGCGGTTGTGACAGCACAGCGTGATATGCAGTTAAAGAACAATCAGGCGGCACCGGTGGCAGCGGTAGAAAAAATGAGTGAAGAGGAGGACTTTTTCGCATGAAATTAATGAATAATGTCAGTAAGGAAGAGAAAAAATTAATAAGAAAAATGTTCTGGAGATCCGGAGCAATGTATGCATCAGTAAATCCGGTTACCATGGGAGGAGGTGGTTTCTGCTATTCCATGATTCCGTTTATCAATCATTTTTATAAAGATAACGAAGAAAAAAGAAGAGAAGCATTGGTACGTCATGTGAAATATTTCAGTACGACAATTCCGATGGCATCTTTTGTAATGGGAATTGCAGGCTCCATGGAAAAGAGAACAGTGAAAAACCAGATTTTGACGCAGGATCCATTAACTCAATCAAGCTGAGTCTGATGGGACCGCTGGCCGGAATCGGCGATTCCTTATTCTGGGGCGTATGGCGTGTTGTTGCAGCCGGACTTGCAATTGGACTTGCCAATGCAGGAAACGTGCTTGCACCATTGATTTTCCTTCTTGCATTTAATATTCCGAACTATCTGTGCCGTTACTATGGAGCGTTTTTAGGATATTCTCTTGGCGCAAAATACATAGAAAAGATTTATTCTAACGGAATGATGGAGATTCTGACGAAGGCAGCGGGCATTGTCGGACTGATCATGGTCGGAGCGATGACGAGTAAAACGGTTCTGTTTAAGACAATTCTTGATTTTACGATGAAAGGAAAATCCGTAATGGATGTACAGTCTTCTCTTGACAGTATTTTTATCGGAATTGTACCGCTTTTGCTTACATTTGGATGTTTTAAACTGTTAAAGAAGAAAGTAAATATCATTGTTTTGATCTTTGGAATTGTTGCATTGGGAATTATATTATCCGTTCTCGGAATCTGCTAAGGCAGGAGGAAAAGTTATGACAGGAAATCGTATCAGAGACAGTAAAAGAAATCCGTTTTTTCAGGTAAAAGTAAAAGACGGGAAATACAGCACGGAAAATCAGGTGAGTTATTATGGAAAAAACTACCGGATGATACATTTTCCTTTGATATTTCCAATCAGAAAGTACAGGCGAATCTGGATGAATTCGGAACGATAAGACATATTACATTTTTTCACGGAAATTATCTGATGGAAAGTAAGCCGGGGGTGTGGGTGGCAAAGGATTTTGTGCAGGAACATCAGTTGTCTATTTCTGTAAAATGGAATGGACAGACAGAAAAATTATGTGAACATACAAAATATGTGGAGACGGATCTGGCAGAAAATCTGTTTCCACGCTGCAGGCATTATTTTCCGTGGGGAGAAGTCACGATTCTTGCCACAGCACCGATTACAGCAAAAGGAGAACGGCTGAGTTGTCTTCTTTATGAAGTAACGGTAAAAAATAAAGGCAGAGAGGCGGCAGAGATGACGGTCTGTCTCCCTGCTTTGTATGAAAAGAAATATTCGGATACAAGAAATGTGTTGATGATAACAGCGGAGAGTGGAACGTATCAGGATGTTTCCTTTACACTGCAGCCAATGGAGCAGAAACGGGTTTCACTTCTGTTTGGAGATCCGAACCGGTATCAGGATATAGAAATGTTTTTAAGTAAAGATACGGATTTCTGGATGGAACAGACGTTACAGTATTTCCAGTCATTGACAGGAGAACTGAAGATGGAAGAAGATGCGATGGCAGGAATGCTTTTGCAGAGAGCATACCAGCAGGCGTTTGGTGCGTTTGCAATGTCAGGCGAGAATGAAATTCTGGGTTCCAACTGGGGAACGTATCCGGTCACACCACATGTATGGAATAAAGACATGTACTACTCCAGTCTGCCGTTTACACTGACAGAGCCAGAACTTTGTAAAAAATGTATTCTCTGGTTTGCAAAATATGGAATCAAATATAAAGGAACTAAATTCGAAGGCGGCGTCTTTCATTCATTGAGCAATTCGTTGTCTGTGATCATGCTTTCCGGTGCATATTATGAGTATTTTGGTGAGAAAGAATTTTTCCAACAGCATCCAAAGCTCTATAAGAAAATGAAAGCAATTCTTCAGACGGTTCTTGAAAGCCGTGAGGAAAATGAGCCTTATCTGTATCGTACAACGTGGATTTCCGATGCGTATGCACTGGGAAAGTATCATACAGGAACCAATCTCTGTGTGTACCGCAGTTTTATGGCATTAGCAAGAATTGCGGAAGAAGTTTTCGGAGAGAAAAGTTATGCGGAAATGTTGAGAAGTGAAGCAGGAAAGACAAGAAAAGATATCGAACGGTATATGACTGTGAAGGGGCTCTTTGGAACACAGTATCTGGAAGGAATCAGTGGAATCGCAGAGGAAAAGAAGGAATGTGATTCTGCAGAAAAGTATCAGAAAGAGATGTTGGACCAGGGGCTTCAGTTTATAACAGATGTGAACCATGACGGAGAAATTTGTCTCAGAATGCATGATGGGGAAGAATCGGATACAACCCTGATGAAATACTACAAATATCAAAGTGAAGAGCAGGATACTTTGAAGCAGTATGGTCAGTTTACAGGAAGCAGAGAAAATCCTACTTACAGTGAACTGAGCAGAGGAATCAAGTGGGGAAATCAGTCCGGGGCAACATTTCCGGGATATATTTCGATTTTAAACGGTGCGGCAGAGAAAGAAAGCTGGTCAGGAGACGAAGGTAGATTTCGTGAGTTAGAAAGACTGATAGACCTGGATGGTTCCTGGTGGTGGTGGCCGTATAAGATCGGAGCACAGACCGGTGATGTTGTGAGAATGAACAGCTGCGGAAAATGTGGATGGGGTGCAGGAATCTTTTTTATCCTTTTTATCACGGAATTTCTCGGAATTGAATACGATGCGCCGAAGGCAGTGTTCAGAATCCATCCTAAGCGGTTTATCGGCGGATTCTACTGGAAAAATATGCGGATAGGAAATGCCCGATTTGATATTTCGGTTCGGTATGAGCATCATATGGCAGAGTTTTCTATGAAAAATAGAAGTACATTTCCGGTTTATGTAGAAATGAAAAAAATCAAAAGAAATTTAATTCACCCAAACAACGAAGAGAAATGGAGTCAGGATTATGAATTTATTAAATAATATCACAACCTTTAAGGGCGAGCGGTCAAGAGCAGTATCTCCGGAAAATCCGACGGGAGAAAAGGGAAGAGCATGCATGGAAGACAGTGCACTCGGACCGCAGAGAAAAGGAAGAGGAAGTATCCGTCTTCCAATGGGAGAAGAGACGGTTATTGCAGATATAAAAGGACCGGGAATCATTCGTCATATCTGGATGACGATTCGTGAAAATACAGAAAAGGGAAGTTTTGTTATGCGTGATGTTGTACTCAGAATCTATTGGGACAATAGCAGCACTCCGGCGGTAGAAGCTCCACTGGGAGATTTCTTCTGCAACGGATTCGGCGAACGATGTGACATTGCGTCTCTGCCGATCGTAGTAAATCCAACGGGCGGTATGAACAGCTATTTTGAAATGCCGTTTCGTGAGAGAGCAAGAATTACCATTACAAATGAACATCCGAAAGACATTACTTCATTTTTCTATACAGTAAATTATGCGGAGACAGACAGTCTGCCGGAAAACACTCTGTATTTCCACGCATACTGGAAACGGGAAAGACAAACAGAACTGGCAAAAGATTACGTGATACTGGATAAGATTAAAGGAAAAGGCTATTATGTAGGAACATTTCTTGCGTTGACTGCACTGGAAAGATATTGGTGGGGAGAGGGTGAATTTAAGTTCTATCTGGATGGAGATGAAGAATTCCCGACCGTATCCTCCACAGGTTCTGAAGACTATTTCGGAGGTGCGTGGGCATTTCATCAGAAAGATGAGCTGGGAAGACCTTCCGTTAAGAACTATTCCACACTGTTTCTAGGTTATCCGTTTTATGAGACAAAGGACAAGACACGTGTACGGTTTGAAACAGGAAAATTAAATGCAGTACATGCATTTGGCGATGACAGTCTGCCGCGCCATGGTCTGTACCGCTGGCATATTCTGGATCCAATCGCATTTTCAGAAGATATCAAAGTAACTTTGCAGCAGATTGGAAATGATGATCTGTCATTGTTTGAACGTTCGGACGATGTGGCAACAGTGGCTTATTGGTATCAGGATTCTGCAGAAGGATTTGACCGGGCATTTCCGGACAGAAGAGCACGTCTGCCGAGGTAAGAATGCCGGGAGTTACTGCTCACAGGTTAACATGTGAACAGTAATCCCCGGGACAAAAAGCCATGAGATGGAAAAGAAAAGTGTTGTAGAGAAATTCAAAATTTATTACAATAGGGGTATGAAAAAGCAGAAAACCGGGAGGTACTTTTTATGGAAGCAAAAGACAGGGTATATCAGGCGCTGTGCAGGATGTCGAAGAGTGATTGTCAGATTACGGCGGCAGCACTTGCAGAAGAACTGAATTTAAGCCGACAGGTAGTCAGCCATTATCTGAACCGTCTTTTGGAAGAAGGCTGTGTGGAAAAGACACTTACCCGGCCGGTATGCTGGAATATCAGGAAACAACAGAGAGAGAACGTGCAGGGTTCCGTCAGTGAAGAAAGAAAAGAAATAGAAGAAGTGCTGCCGGAAGTACGCCGGGAAGATGTCTTTGATGCAATGATCGGTGCTGACGGCAGCCAGAAAAATGTAATTGAAAGATGCAAAGCGGCGGTGTCATATCCGCCGGACGGACTGCCGATATTGATTACAGGAGAAAGTGGAGTCGGAAAAAGCTTTCTGGCAAGACTGATCCATCAATATGCAATTTCCAGAGCCGTTATCAGGGAGAGTGCTCCGTTGGTAGTGCTGAATTGTGCAGATTATGCGAACAATCCAGAACTATTGTCGGCAGCACTTTTAGGGTATAAAAAGGGAAGCTTTACCGGAGCGGATACAGATAAAGAGGGGCTTTTGCAGGAAGCAGACGGCGGTTATCTCTTTCTGGACGAGGTTCACCGGTTGTCTTATGAAAACCAGGAAAAGCTTTTTGTTTTCATGGACACAGGAAGATATCGGCCGCTTGGTGACAAAAACTGGAAAGCAGCGAAGGTAAGGTTTATTTTTGCGACGACGGAGGTACCGGAAAAAGTCCTTCTGGAACATTTCGCCGTAGAATTACCGTGCAGACTTCAATCGGAAGTATTGCAGAAAGGCCGCTGATGGAACGGCTTCAGTTGATTTATCGGTTTTATCAGAAAGAAGCGGTAAAGATCAACAAGGATATATTGATTGAAAAGGATGCGATGCAGTATCTGTGTTTTTCAAAGTTACCCGGAAATATCGGAAAACTGGAAAATCTTGTGCAGGTAAGCTGTGCGGAAGCATATTTTTGGCAGCAGGAGAAGGAACTGTTGAAAATCTCTTCAAGAGAGCTGCAGAATGAGTCACCGGACAAGGACGATTCCTTGGAAGAAATTGTCTGCCCGATGAAAGTTTTGTGCAGTCAGGAATGTGAATCTGCGTATGAAGCATGTGTTACGGAACATGCTTTGAATGTTTCAGCTCTCTGGGAAGAGGTGGTGAAGGCTTCCTGGGATAAAACAGATATGTTATATCTACGGTATAAACACCAGATGAAGACTTGGGAGAAATATGTCACAGTGAGTTCTTCGGTGTTCGAAAATACGGTAAGAAAGATGTTTGAGAGCAGCTGCAGATTGGTGCTGAAACGCTATGGAATTCGTGTGACAGACCAATGTCTGAAGGAACTGTACCTGAGTTATAAGATGTTCTCGCAAATGGAATTGGATGCAGAGATGGAGTGGAAATTGTCTGTTTATTTTGAACAGGCTCTTTCAAGGGCACATTATATTGCAAAACGCCTTTTTGAGAAAGCGGCATCGTTGGAACAAGGCTGTGGAAAGCATGTTCTGTTTTTGTTTACACTTGCTTTGCATGAATATGTTGCAGAGTGTGTTGAACTGGCAGGTCTGATTGCTGCGCACGGAGATACCACGGCAAGCAGTATTGCAAAAGTGGTGAACCAGGCATGTGAAACCTTTGTGTTTGAAGCAATTGATATGCCGATGGATTCTTCTTTTGATGCGACGATCGAGAAAGTAAAGAGTTATCTGGAAGATATCCCGGGGGGAAGAGGACTGATTCTGCTGGTAGATACAGGTTCTCTCAGCAGAATGTATACATTGATCAAAAACAGTCTGTCAGGGGATCTGATGATTATCAATAATGTTTCCACGGCAATTGCACTCGATATCGGAATTAAAATGCTGGGACATAGTTCCTTTACGGAAATTACACAGAGTACAAAGAAACTCTGTAGTTTTGATGTACAGTTTTTTGAAGGCCTTTCACAAGGAAAAAATATTGTCATATCCTGTATGTCCGGAGTGGGAATTGCGGAAAAGATTCAGGAAATGATGAAAAGCGTGTTCGGAGACTGTGGGCTTGATTTTATTACGATGGATTATAAGAAACTGATTCGGGTTTGGATGAAAATGATGAAAAATCCTTTGAGCAGACAGCTGTTGATTTTGACGACTTCTTCACTTTCAGAAGGAGTAAAAACTCCATGGCTGAGTATGTATGACGTGTTGGATGGAAGTGGAGAACAGGTGCTGTGGGATTCTTTAAAGACAGTGATCAATCCGGAGCGGTTTGAAGTGCTCAAAAGAGAATTTGTAAAGTTTTTCTCAATGGAAGGTATCGTAAGCCGTCTGCAGTTTTTGAACCCTGCGGTTGTAGTTCAGGAAGTAGAACTGATTTTGATGCGGTATGAACAGTATTATACATTGGAAATGTCGGGGTATGTGAGACTAAATTTGTATATGCACATTGCATTTATGTTTGAACGTCTGATGATCGCACAGGATGATTATGAGGAAGAACAACGGGAATTATCTGAGCAAGAGAAGGAGTTCTATCGGATTTCACGGATTGTATTTGCAGAAGCAGAAAAAAATACAGAATCAGACTGGATGAATATGAATTGTCGATGCTATACGAATTGTTTAAAAGACTGATTAAGTAGCAAAGAGGAAATTCGATGGGACTGGAACTGAAGGTTGAGCAGAAACAAAGGGTATATCAGAAGCAGATTGAGCAGGCACGCATCCTGCAAATGAATGCACAGGAACTCGCTGTGTGTATTCAGGAGGCAGCATTGGAGAATCCGTTGATTGAACTGGAAGAAATGATGGATGTGCCGATAGAAGAACTGGTGAAGAAGGATGTGCGAGAAACTGATGAAGCAGAGGTATCGGAGGATACCGACTGGAGATATACCGGCGGGCATCAGTCGCCAGAAGACTGGTGGACTCCACAGGGAGGAAAATCGGAAAGTCTTGTTGATATGATACATCAACAGCTGCTGACGATGTCAATTGGGGAAAAAGAAAAGGAAATTGTGGAAAAGTTGGCGGGAGCGTTGGACAGCAGAGGATATCTGGAGATTCCGGTGAAAAAACTGGCAAAATATATACCATGTTCGGTGCAGGAACTTCGGAGTGCATTAGAGATACTCAAATCATTGGAACCGGCAGGAATCGGCGCGGCAGATTTGAAGGAATGTCTGATTCTGCAGTTGAGACGGCAGAAAGACTCCCGGCTTGCGGTTACATTGGTCAAAAATTATCTGGAAGACTTGCCGAAGCATAGAATTTCAGCAATTGCAAAGGAACTGGGAGAGAACGAGGCTGCGGTAAAAGATGCATTTGCCAGAATCAGAACCTTGAACCCAAAACCGGGAAGTATTTTCGGGGAAGGAACAACGGTGCTCTATGTGATACCAGATATTATTGTGTCGGAAGAACATGGAGAATACACAGCGGCATTGAACGAGGATGTGTACCGGAAACTGCGGCTGAATGAATCCTATGTGAAGCTGAAGGATTCTGAGGAATCAGAGGTAAGAGAATATATTATTCAAAAACAGGCGCAGGCAAAGTGGCTGAAAACATGTATTGAACAGAGAAGTCATACACTGCTGAGAATCGCAGATATATTGATAGATTTCCAAAGGACATTTTTAGAGACGGGAAAGGATATGAAACCGCTCAGACAGAAGGACGTTGCACAGATCATGGAAGTGCATGAATCGACGGTCAGCAGGGCTGTAAAAGGAAAATATCTACAGTGTGGCAGAGGTGTCTACGCACTGTCGGATTTTATGCCGAAAGGAATGGAAGAAGTCAGCGGTGATTCTGTAAAGCAGATGCTGAAGAAATTCATTCAAAATGAAGATAAGAAAAAACCACTGAGTGATCAGAAACTGGTAAAGAAACTGGAAGAAGAGGGTGTACAAATATCAAGAAGAACAGTGGCAAAATACAGGATGCAGATGGAAATTCCAGATGCATCCGGCAGAAAAGCAGAGTGAGCTGCGAATCCGAGCTGTTGGCTGAACTGATACCATTTTTTAGGAGTTGTGACATCGGATACTGTCTCCCATGCTTATAATAGTTTCTCGGAATCTCTAGCCCGCTATTTATCTAACTTCTGAGATTCCTTTTTTATTTTTTCCGTTACTATTCACAGTTGATTATAAATAAGGACACCAACAAATGCAATTGAAATTCGTATTGAAGATTCAAGAGTTGCTCCTGTAATCTCATTTGTAGGTGTATACTAAAATAGAACAAGAAATTTTTAACGAACGAATCCCAAAAATCTTTTTTGGGATTTGTTTGGAAAGGAAAGAGTACCACAGAGGAGCTTACAGCATGGAGGCAACCGGAGCAGAAAAAGGAATGTTTTCAGAAGAAGAACAGTTTTATGCGTATACGGAGCAGTCAGAGGAGTCGGAGGTATCGACAGCTGGCAAAGTGATGTGGAAGACGAATATCATATCAGTGCGGAAGAAGACATCAGATATTCATTTACCATTTGTTAGTTGCAATGAAGATACACAGGATGTATCGATAAATATTGAACTAGAGGAGTAAAAAATATAGAGCAGCTCAAGATTAGTGAATAGTTTTTCATATGATGTTTGTGTTTGCATAATTTGTTCTTACAACAACTATTTTCACATCTAAAAGAAATAGAGGATAATAAAGTAAGAGAGGTTCATGATGTTAAATGTCATGGACCGCTCTTTCTTTAGGGGAAAATTATAAATGTTTCAAATAATTTTCTACATTCTGATACTCAACGCCATTTTCCATGACGGAATCTTCACCACGATAGAGCACACATCGCTTGGTAATCTGACCAAATCTATGACTTGTTTGATTCAGTTTTTCTTCGTCAACTAAGAAGCGAGCTTGCATTGGAACAATTTTCGAGCTGTGTTTTATTTCGTAGCATTCACATGTATTGAGTTTAGCATCGTAAATTACCATATCGTATTCGCCGACAGCAAATTGCAATTTGAAAACACGTTGATGTCTTTTAGTCGATTTGAATGTTTCTAAAAGTACGATGTCTTCCATCATACGACCACGCACTTCTTCCAAAATACGTTCAGAAACTAACATTTTTTCGTGCTCGCTCAATGTAGAGAATAATTCATCTTTTGTCAAAGAATGAACCAATGCCTGTGCCTGGCAATAACGCATGCCTGGTTGCGTGAATAAAATATTCTCTAGTGGTTCAGCACTTGGAATTACCGTTTCTCGTGGAACGTCAACAATCAGGTCAAGTGCTTTCAAATATTCTTTGATTTCCTCTATGTGAGCATTTGTAATACCAATAGATTGTTCTTCTTTGTTGCGAATCTCCAACATATCCATTAATCGTTTGGTTACTGCTTCTGTATCGATTTTATCCAAAATATCTGTACGCTGTTCTGGATTACGATCTCTTCGCAAAACATCAGCAGCTGAACCCAAATCATGAGATTTGAATTTGTCGGTCAGAATACGAATAAGGAAACGATGATTCATATCCTCAATGATTCGATTGATAGCACCTGTTAGTTCACCTGCCTCATAGAGTGATTGGAGATGACGGAAATATCCTCCATCTTGACAACAACTCAGGGAGTGCTGGATATTTTTACAGATTGCGGTATCGATATAACGCCGTGTGGATTCGTCATCACGGAACGAAGCATCCTCTGCAATAACGTCTTTATCATCAAAATCTAGTTCTCCTGCACGAAGTGTGCCGCCATAGCGAATGTACTCGTCAATACTGTCGATACCGAGTAAACGACTATGTTCACGGAATGGAATAAAGGTAGTGTGAATCGTAACAGCTCGATCATAAAGTTCCTGATGAAGCGCAAACCAAAAGCCAAGAGAATCTGTTCCGGATAAAACAATTTTCATACCTTGTGCAGCGTAGATATCAGAGAATAGTGCTGCTGAATCAATAAAGTCGGGCATCAGGGTTACTTCGTCAATAAAAACATATTCATATCCCAGATCAAGGAGTTTGCCCAAATCACGATTCATCGCTGCCATGGTATCGCTCCCTTTCGCTTTGATGTATGCTGATTTTGCGGACTGTGATGGAGTCATTCCTAAAACAGCCTGACGCAGCATTGTTGTCTTTCCTGTTCGTCGCAGACCAAATACCAAGCATACACGATCTGTTTCCTCACTGTTTAAATATGCCTGTAACTGTCTGAAACAATCACGTTTTCCCCAGTTTTTTACACCTTTTGTCAGTGCCAGAAGACGTTCTCCGATAATGACAGAAGTTTCAAAATCTGTAGATTTAGGTGGAACAATAGAACTGTGTTGTTTCAGTTCTTTCAATTCTTCTTGAAGCTGTTTGCGCCTTTCAACACCTGCAAAAACTTCTTCGCGTTCGTTCTTTTTAATGTACTTGCTTTTGCTTTTTCCATTCTCTGTCCATTGCAGATAAGGCTGCTCTTTGCCGTAAATTTTCTTCATGTTGATAGAACCTTGTGGTAAGGATGCTATTTCGTTTTCTAATTCATAAATTCGTTTGTAGATATCCATAATATCACCCCGTTTCTTACAATCTATTATAACCCATTTTAAGAAAAATATCAATGGGTTATAATGGGTTATAACGTTGAAAAATGTGGAAGTGAAACGATCACTTTCGTTGGCTATTCTTGATTACACTTCACAAATCATCTTCCGATAATCTCTCGGAGACATTTTATAAGTATTTAGAAATGTGCGATTGAAAGTTCTCAGACTTCCAAACCCGGCACTGTGGCAGATATCCGTAATGCTACGGTCGGAATGTTGAAGCAGATTACAAGAATAATCCAAACGGATATTGTTTAAGTAAGTATTAAAATTGCAATGGAAAGTAGAAGAGAAGACTCTAGAAAGCGCATAAGGACTGTAGCCCAGATCTTCTGCCATCTGTGTTAACGAAAAATCTTCTCTAAAATGAGCAGCCATATAGGCAACGCTTCGATAAATAATGTCATCGCTGCCTACGGAATTCTTTTCTACCATTTCAAAACAAGGAAGAGTTCTTGCTAAAATCATCTGTGTATAGACCAGCCAAAGAACCTCGCGATGTGGTGTGTCAGGGGCAAGATTCTGCAAAGTACGAAGAAATCCACCAGAGAGTGATGGGGCGCCAATAAATAAACAGCGTGACAAGTATCGGAATCAAACACTTGATAATGGTGAATCAATTCAGGAAATACAATAGCGAAAAGTTGGAAAGGATATGCATGGAGCTTTTCTGAAAAAACTTTGGAGAAAGAAAAGATAGGTGTTTTAAACTTGATTGAGGATGAGCACTATTTTACCACGTTAGCATTTGTTGCAATTGATGAAAATGGTGAGCGAGAGTTTTCTTTTTCAAGAAAACCAGGTGCAGATACCAAATTACAGGCGGATGAATTGAATTTGGAGTTATTACAAATCAACGCATAATCGCCGGGAACGCCCAGTTTACGGGCATTGCGGCTGGTCGAGGGGTCGGTTTTACTACCGGATTACTACTTTTGAGGGAAGGCCTTGGGATGCGAGAGACCCCCATAAGACCACATTCATGGCATTGAAGCATGCAATCAGACTATCAATATGGCGGAAACAGAAAGAGACCCCCGGTGTGGAGAAGGCACCGGGGGTCTCTTCGCCCCAGAGGAAGGGATACGGGGAGCTGCGGTTCGGGGTGCGACCCGGCCATCCACGCAAGGCGGTTACGAGTATATCACAGGCCGAGGCGCTTGCGCATGGCCTCACGCATCTCCATCATCTTGTATTCGCGGCGGTTCTCGCCCGCGAACTTGATTGGTGCGCAGCGCTCCAAGATGCGCGTGAAGATGCGCGGCCATGGGGCGTCGTCGGCATCGGACTTCGTAGCGATGTTTGGGTCGAGGTTCGTCGTGACGACCATCGGCCTGCGGTTCTTGTAACGCGAGTCGATGATGTCGTAGACATGCCCCATGACGTAATCGGTGCTGCGGTGCGCCCCCAAGTCGTCGATGACGAGGAGGTCATACTTGAGGAGGCGCGACTTCGCGTTCTCGCGCTCGTTGAACGGCACCGACTCGATGTGGGTCACGATGTCCTGCACGCTGGTCTGCAACGCGGAGAACCCGAGGTCGATGACCCGGTTGGCGATTGCCGAGGCATAGAAAGACTTACCTGTGCCCACCTTTCCCCAGAGGAGCAACCCATTCATGTCATCGCGTGAGAACGTGTCGGCATAGCCCTTGCAGATGGCAGCTATCTGGGGCGTCCTGCCGTCATCGGCATCGAAGGTGCATCCACGAAAGAAGGCGCATCCGGCGAAGCACTCAGTGCGCGCTCTCTCGATTTTGCGCTTCCGCTCTGCGGCAAGCTCGCGCTCACGGCGCTCCGCCTCCGCACGCTTCATGCACTCGCAGGGAATCGGCACGATTGCCGTGTGTCCGCCGAGAAGTTCCGTGGAAAGGCGCATTTCCTTCGGCGTTCCGCATCTTCCGCACACGAGCAGGCCATCTGAATTACGGTAATCATCATCGGCGATGGTTTCGGTAAATTTCTTCATTGTTGGTCAGTCCTTTCTTTTCTGAATTGCTGAGAGCCGTTTTACGGCCATCAGATTGCACATTAGTCCTCGGGTGAGGAGGATGGCGTGAAAACGCCGTGTGAGCGATTCTGTTCACGCGTGGGTGTATATCAGTATGTCCCGTCGCAGAGCATTTCCTGAGCGGTGAAGTAATCGCACCCGTGTTTCTCCATGACCTCCTCCGGTGTCATCTCGCGCCGACCGGGATTCGATGCAAGGGGTTTATGCGAGGTCGCTTCGCGCTTGGCGTCTCTCCTTGCCCAGTTGCGGATGGTGGCGAGGTGGTTCTTGTAGCTCTTGCCGGAGCTGTCCATGTACGTGCTCAGGCGGTCGATGCGCTCCTGCCAATCATCGGGGAACTCGGCCTTGAGCTTCGAGAGGTCGGTGTCCGTCAGTTTGACGTTGCGATACCGCCCATAGGTGCCCTTCTTCTCGAGAGCAGCCTTCGCCGGGGCGGTCGCATATCCATCGGTACTTGCTCCCTTTTTACTTTCTCCATCCGTATTTGATTGCTTAGTACTTAATTGCGCTCGATTTTCCACATGTGGGTTATCCAGTTGTGGTTTATCCACATGTTGATTTTCCACATGTGGGTTTTCATCTTGTGGGTAGTCCGAGAAGGTCCAGAGCCAGTCGATGATTTTCCCCTTGTCATCGCGGATGCGCTCGCGGGTCAGGTAACCGCCTGACTCCAACTCCTTGATGGCGGAGCGGATGACGCTCTCTCCGTCAGACGGGAGGATGGAGGTCAGCCCTGCCGTGCTGAAATTCCAGTTGTCGGGAAGCGAGAGCATGGTGCTCAGGAGACCGCGAGCCTTGAGCGATAGGTTGCTCTTGAAGACCTGATTGTCGATGACCGTGAAATTGCTCTTGTGTGCTTTACGAAGAACCGCCATAGATGTTTTCCTTCCTTGCGGGTGCCTTGATGGGAGCCGTCATGCGACGGCGTTTCCCGTCTCTGTCAACGTGTACCAGTTGCGGTAATCGGGGTCGAGACCGCCATATTCGCGCTCGGCGATGAGACCGCCTTCGCGAAGCTCCCTCAAGGCCTCTGTCGCGTCGCCTGACGGAGGCTCATGAAGGGGAACATCTTCCAAAGGTACTCGGGCGACACATGCACGTAAGCGCGACCGCATGTATTGAAATGACCGGCCTGCGACCCGTCGGGGAACCGCATCAGGTGCGCGATATGATTGAGCACGACTGCGGCGCGGATGCCGTGCTCCGTCGCCACATCTGCATCGAAGCTGACTTCCATGTAAGTGCCTCCAAACGACAATACCCCGTGGTGATAGCGGACACCACGGGGTATTTCTATATATTTCCCGCCACGAGGGCTGAGAAAGCTAAGTTGTCCGGTTCCGCTATAAACCTCGATACCAAAGATACACCATTCGGCGATGGGATGCACGCTGCATGGCGGCTCCATATATTCACCATGTTTGTAGTAAGATAGCATCCTACAATGCTTGCAATATGTCATATCGCTCTCCACGTATCCTTCACATGCCCATTTAATTATTTATAGGGACACGCGCGAGGGGCCGCCGGGTGCCAAATCGGTCGGGAATGTGAAATGTGGGTGCCGAAAGCGCCGTGGTGTCGTATCATCGAGCCAGTCCTTTCTGCTTGATGAGTTGCAGCAGAGACGGGAGACCCGCAGGGGGAGGCATCTGCCATCCGCTGCGGGTCTTTCCTTTTTACGGCCTACCAGTCCGCTTGATTTTCATCCTCGGCCATGTCGATGGTTTCCGACATTTCGGTCACATCCTCAGCCTCGACCGCATTTGGTTTCCCCGTGCGCTTCGGCTTCGAGGAGCGCTTGAACGCGTCAAGCGCCTCTTTGGCCTCCACGGGCGTGCGCGTGTCGGTGACCGCCATGAGCCGGATGTCCTCGGCGCTCTCGGCGAGCCAGCCTTGCAGCCCTTCGAGGTCGATGGCGGTCCAATCCGCACCGAGGGTCTTGAGTACGGTTTCGCCGATTGCCGCGAGGGTCGCGGCTTTCCACTTCCTCGCCTGCTCGCGCTCCTTGGCGGCGGCTATCTTCCTCTGCTCCTTGAGTGCGGCGGCCTGTCGTTTTCAGCTCATCGAGCTTTCCCCGTCGATTTTCCGATACCGTTGCCATGTTAGGTCCTTTCCGTCTATTTGCCGACATGAGCCTCCATTATATGCCAGAGTCGTTTCCCACCCTTTCAACAGCCTGCGGGTCGGGTTGGGAACTCCGGCCATTGAAAGCGTGGAAAACCGACAAGAGGTGGTTGCCTTGTTATCATTGTAGTATAGTGGTATACTAGCAATGTTGTTTTATATACGGTATCTGCCGTTTACAGGCCGGTGCCCGTCGGGAGAGGAGTTCAATCCATGGGTTTGAGGGACATGTACAGTGCCGGGGACATCATCGAGTACGAGGGGGGCGGGCGCGACTACCTCGTGTCAATCGAGGGCGAGGAGGGGCTGTGGGTGAACGCCTGCAATCCGTCGTGGATTGAGCGCGGCCTTCGCTCCTTCTGCGACGAGTGCCGCCCGTTCTTCTCCGACCGCTTATACGAGGGTGCCGAGGTCGTGGGTCATTTGGGCGGGGGCACCGTCGAGGATGCCAGTCGATGGTACGAGGAGAACAAGGCGTTTATATCGGGGCTGAGTGTGTTACGATGGACGGGCCGTCTCCTTTCTTGACGGTGGTTGCATATGGGGACCGGCGGGGCGCTGACGCGCACCCCCGGTCCCCTTGTCCGATTGGAGTCAAATCATGGAGAATCAGAACGACCAAGTGCTCGTGACGCGCAAGACGTTCCTCACGGGCGGTCAGAGGGCGGGCTACCTCTTCGCGGGCCTGCTCGGCGGTGCGGGATGCGCAATCTTGGCGTCCCTGTGCAACATGGACGCGCCGTACCGCTCCGATTGCACGAAGTTCGCGCTCATCGGCCTCGGCATCCGAATCGCGCTGTCCGTCGTCGGCTACATCGCGATGCTGCCCCTCTTGGCGCTGCCCTACTAGCCTGACGCAATCGAATCCCACCGATACGGCACCTCGGGTAAGACCGGCGATGCGGGGGAAAAGAGTGGTGTCGCCAAGAGGTGCGCGGCCACGCTTGGAGTAGACCAGACCTGATAAGGCTTGGATGAGTTACGAACTGTAGGGAGATGCCTGCACGGAAGGGGGTCGCGCTTCGGCGCGGCCCCTTTTCTCATGGGTGGATGGAAGGCAAGGCGGGGAGAGAGGAGGAAGGGGTGCCGGACGGGGAGCAATGGCGCTGGTCCGCCATCGGCGCGTACCCGACCTTGGATATGGCCGTGGCCGTCGGCGAGGGCTTCCTGTCCGTCAAGCCCTACCGCGTGAGGCGGGTGACGGATGTAGGCGACGGCTTCCACGACTTCCTTGCCGAGGAGGTCTTCGCCAACGCATTGACGGGGCGCATGAGGCTCCTGCGTGAGAAGTTCGGCCATAAGGGGAGGGGGTAGGGTCTCCCAAGTCATGATGGAATTATGCGTCTCAATGTTTCCATCAATATTGTTTTGTAGTTTGCTATGATTGTAGATAGCAAGCGGCACCGGAGGTGCGGTGCCGAGGACCATGGAAGGATGGTACGTATCATGAAGAAGAGCGGGAACCGCCTTGAGGGCATCGGCGAGCGAATCGACGTGCGCCTGACCCTGCTTGAGGAGGCTCTGGGCATGACCCCCGGCGACCCCGAGATTTACGGCAACTGGATTGCCTCGAAGGCCCCCGAGCCGGAGGTCGGCGAAGAGGAGGTCGGGGTCATCGAGGGCATGGATGCCGGATCCACCGGGCTTTGCTTGGTGGTGAGAGTGGCGAACGGGTGAGTAATGCGTGACCGACCTGCCCCATACACCGGAATAGCTCCTGGAAACGGGTGGTAATGCCGGATGCTCCAGTTGATCGCAT
>ENA-OPZD01000185-OPZD01000185.1-human-gut-metagenome-genome-assembly--contig:-NODE-185-length-19556-cov-2.290133_pt1 | contig 19556 bp, 27 predicted proteins | sample MGYA00242479_ERZ504495 | MGnify/ENA primary metagenome ERZ504495 (study PRJEB26092, sample SAMD00036286) | human gut metagenome | host: Homo sapiens | study: EMG produced TPA metagenomics assembly of... | reverse complement strand
TCCTGATTACAGAAGGGGGTAGTGTGATCTGAAAGTCGTTCTTCAGAAGATGAATGAACGCCTGGAACAGCAGAATCATAAGGAATGGATAGAGAAGATCATTTCTTATAAAGAAGAAGATCAATACATATCATCCGGATGTACTCAGTGGTCCGTTCATAGTGGAAGAAATTTACCGTCAGACAAATGGCGAAGCAAATCATTTTCTACGGAAGTCGGACAGCATCAGATGTGGGGCGGCGCAATATTATAAAATATACAGAACCAAGAACACTTCTTACATCAGGAGGGCTTGGAACGATGGGATATGGTCTTGGTGCTTCACTTGGAGCGAAGGTCGGAAGACCGGAAAAGACGGTAGTCAATATTGCAGGAGACGGATGTTTCCGTATGAATATGAATGAGATGCTACCGCAACACGCCATAATATCCCGGTAATTCAGGTAGTAATCAATAACCATGTACTTGGTATGGTGCGTCAGTGGCAGAATCTGTTTTACGAACAGCGCTACTCGGCTACTGTACTCAATGATGCTGTAGATTTTGTAAAACTTGCAGAAGCTATGGGAGCAGAAGGAGTACGTGCATCGACTAGGGAAGAATTCAAAGAAGCATTTGCAAAGGCATTAAAGAGCGGTCACCCGGTAGTGATTGATTGTCAGATTGACAGTGATGACAAAGTATGGCCAATGGTTGCCCCTGGTGCTCCAATCAGTGAAGCTTTTGATGAGAAAGACCTGAAAACAAAAAATGCAGAATAAAAGAAGCAAAAAGTAAAGAAAAGTGGAGGAACAACAATGAGCAGAGTGTACAATTTTTCAGCAGGTCCGGCCGTATTGCCGGAAGAAGTATTAAAAGAAGCAGCAGCAGAGATGTTAGATTATAAAGGCTGTGGAATGTCGGTTATGGAAATGAGTCACCGTTCATCGGTGTTCCAGGAGATTATTGAGACAGCAGAAGCTGATATCCGTGATCTGATGCAGATTCCGGATAATTATAAGGTATTATTCCTGCAGGGCGGCGCATCTCAGCAATTTGCCATGATTCCTATGAATCTGATGAAAAATAAAGTGGCTGACTATATCGTAACCGGACAATGGGCGAAAAAGGCAGCCAAAGAAGCAGAAAAATACGGAGAGGTTCATGTAGTCGCATCTTCCGAAGATAAGACATTTTCTTATATTCCGGACTGCTCTGATCTTGAAATCTCTGAAGATGCAGATTATGTATACATCTGCGAGAATAATACGATTTATGGTACAAAGTTCAAAGAACTTCCGGATACAAAAGGGAAGACACTGGTGGCAGATGTGTCATCCTGCTTTCTGTCTGAACCGGTAGATGTGTCAAAATATGGCGTGATCTACGGAGGAGTTCAGAAAAATGTAGGACCTGCGGGTGTGGTGATCGCAATTATACGTGAAGACCTGATTACAGATGATGTATTAGATGGTACACCGACCATGCTGAAATATAAGACACATGCAGATGCCGGATCTTTATACAATACACCGCCGGCATATGGAATCTATATCTGCGGGAAAGTATTCAAATGGCTGAAAAAGCAGGGTGGTCTGGAAGCAATCAAAGAGCGTAATGAAAAGAAGGCAAAGATTCTCTATGATTACCTGGATGAAAGTAAATTATTCAAAGGTACAGTTGTTCCAAAAGACCGTTCACTTATGAATGTTCCATTTATAACAGGTAATAAAGAGCTGGATGCAAAATTTGTAAAAGAAGCGAAAGAAGCCGGATTTGAAAATCTGAAAGGACACAGAAGTGTCGGAGGTATGCGTGCAAGTATCTACAATGCGATGCCGGTTGAAGGAGTGGAAAAACTCGTGGAATTTATGAAAGCATTTGAAAAGGAGAATCTGTAATCATGTATAAGTATCATAATCTGAATCCAATTTCAAAGGTAGGACTGGATGAATTTACAAAAGACTATGCACCTGTAAGCACACCGGAGACGGCTGATGCGATCCTGGTAAGAAGTGCGGCAATGCACGAAATGGAATTTGCAACAGATCTGAAAGCAATCGCAAGAGCCGGTGCAGGTGTGAATAATATCCCGCTTGAGAAATGTGCGGAACAGGGAATTGTTGTATTTAATACACCGGGAGCTAATGCAAATGGAGTAAAAGAACTGGTGATTGCCGGTATGCTGCTGGCATCCAGAGATATCATTGGAGGCATCAACTGGGTGCAGGAGAATGAAGAGGATGGAAACATAGCCAAAGATGCAGAAAAGGCGAAAAAAGCATTTGCGGGACAGGAATTGCAGGGAAAGAAACTTGGAGTTATCGGTCTTGGAGCAATCGGTGTGCTTGTGGCAAATGCTGCAACACATCTTGGCATGGATGTATACGGATACGATCCATATGTGTCGGTGGATTCTGCATGGAGACTTTCCAGAAGTATTCATCATACAACAAATGTAGATGAAATCTATGAAAACTGTGATTACATTACCGTTCACGTGCCGGCACTTGACAGCACAAAGGGAATGATCGGAAAAGATGCCCTGAGCCTTATGAAGGAAGGTGTGATCGTTCTGAACTTTGCAAGAGATGTGCTGGTGGATTCCGAAGCAATGGTAGATGCACTTGTTGCCGGTAAAGTAAAGCATTATGTTACAGATTTCCCGACACCTGAGATTGCAGGTGTAAAGGGAGCGATTGTAATTCCTCATCTCGGAGCATCTACGGAAGAATCTGAAGATAACTGTGCAAAGATGGCAGTGAAAGAAGTGATGGATTATCTGGAAAACGGTAATATCAGACATTCGGTGAACTATCCGGATTGTGATATGGGACTGAGAGGAGATAAGACACGTATTCTTGTATTACATCACAATGTACCGAATATGATCGGTCAGATTTCCGCTGTCCTTGCAAAGATAATATGAATATTGCAGACCTTACGAATAAGAGCAAGGGGAAATATGCGTATACAATGATCGATGTAGATTCCGAAGTGCAGGAAGGTGTTGTGGAAGAACTGAAACAGATCGGTGAAGTGTTACGTGTACGTGTTATATGTTAAACAAAACTTAATAAATTTGTAAGAATCCCTTAATTGCGAAATATGTCGAATTAGAGTATCCTATTAATGAAAGAGATGCAGGGAAGAGATCTTCATCTCCGGTAAACAGAACTTATGAAATCTGGGGGATACAGGGAATGGACAATACAGGGATTAGATCAAGACGTAAGAAATATAGAAGAAGAGTAAGAAACATTCGTGTGGGTCTTACTCTTTTTGTCATATGCCTGATCGCGGTGGCAATACCGGTCATACGTGAAATGCTAAGAAAACCGGCACAGATTACGATACAGGTCGCTGATATTGAGGTTACGCAGGGAACAGCACTTCCGTCGTATACGGCAGATGTAAAGATACAGGACAAAGATAAGAACAAGCTTACAAAGACATATACGGCTGAGGATTTTGCAAAAGATCTGCAAAAGGAAAAGATATTACTATTTCCAGTAAGGCGGATTCAAATATAGAGGGAACTTATGTAATTACGGCAAAACTGTCGGAGAAGATTAAAAAGGAACTGAATGGAGCATGGAAGAAAAAGGCGCAGGTAACAATCAGGAACGGAACCTGTACCGTGAAGAATCCAACCGGTGTATGGGATGGTAATAAATTTAAAAATACGATGGAACTTATGTAACATCAGATTTCGTGGTGTCGAAGGGAGATACATATTATTTTGATGCAGATGGAAATAAAGTGACTGGCTGGCAGACCATTGAGAATGCGTTATATTGTTTTGATAAAAAAGGAATCATGCAGAAGTCCGGATGGATTACAACGGATGACGGAAGAGCATATCTGAGTGATGACGGAAAGGCACTGAGCGGCTGGCAGACCATTGACGGAAAAAGAGTATTATTTTTGATTCAAAAGGAATTGCGGCGACAGGAGAGCTAAAGCTCGGACTTGAGAAATGTAAATTCAGCGAGTCGGGAGAATTGCTCTCGAAAGAAAAACAGAGATAGATCCGGGAAACCGATGGTGGCACTTACATTTGATGATGGACCCGGACCAAGAACATCAGAGATTCTGGATCAGTTGAAAAAATATAATGCACATGCTACATTTTTTATGCTCGGAAAAAATGTAAAATCCTATCCGGATGCCGTAAAGCAGATGTTGAAAGATGGAAATGAGCTTGGAAACCATTCTTATGATCACCAGCAACTGACAAAGATTGATGCAGAAGCAATTGCCAAAGAAGTCAATGATACGAATGAAAATATCAAGAATATCTGTGGAAGCCCGGCTACTGTATTAAGGCCGCCGTATGGTGCGATTAATGATACAGTGAAATCAAGCGTAGGTATGCCGATGATTCTCTGGAATGTGGATACACTGGACTGGAAGACGAGAAATACACAGAGCACAATTGATGAGGTTATGCGTAATTTGAAAGACGGAGATATCATACTGATGCATGATATTCACACACAGACAGTAGATGCAGCACTTCAGCTGATTCCAAAACTGGAAGAAGAAGGTTATCAGCTCGTAACCGTTTCAGAAATGGCAGCGGCAAAAAACAAGACCTTGGAAAACGGAACTGCTTACAGTGATTTTGTAAGTACAAGTAAAAATAATTTGATATATCTATTATAAAACAGGATCAACCGGTAAAAGTTGATCCTGTTTTTAGGTTCGTTTATAACGAAGTATTATGTTTTGCTAACAGACGGTGAATCTTTTCTGTAGGATCCATAACCTTTCCGATGCTGATATCATGGTTCATAGAATCGATGATCAGTGCGATAAACTTACTCATATCTGCGATCAGGAAATAAGGCTTTTCCTTTGCTTCGGCAGGAAGATAAGTGAGATTAGTAGTGATCACGCGGTCGATGTAACCTTTTTCATAATAATCATCAAATTTTTCAAAACCATCGGTAAAGAGTCCGAATGTGGTGCAGACAAATACCCGGTTTGCTCCGCGGGCTTTAATCTGTTTTGCAACATCCAGCATACTTTCACCGGAAGAAATCATGTCGTCAATGATGATCGCATCTTTTCCATCCAGATGTTCACCTAAGAATTCATGTGCAACAATCGGATTCTTTCCGTTTACAATAGTTGAATAGTCACGGCGTTTGTAGAACATACCCATATTAACACCCATAACGTTAGAAAAGTATACAGCACGCTGCATAGCTCCCTCATCCGGCTGATGATCATCAGATGTTCCTTGTCAACTTTAAGATCTGGCTCCGCTTTTAATAATGCTTTCATAAATTGATACGGTGGGTTAAAGCTGTCAAATCCGTGGAGAGGAATAGAATTCTGTACACGTGGATCGTGGGCATCAAATGTAAATATATTAGACACACCCATATCGATCAGTTCCTGAAGTGCAAGGGCACTGTCTAAAGATTCACGTTTGGTACGTTTGTGCTGACGGCTTTCATAGAGGAAAGGCATTAACACATTGACACGGTGCGCTTTTCCATTGGCGGCAGCAATGGATTCTCTTTAAGTCCTGAAAATGATCATCCGGTGACATATGATTCAGATGGCCGTTTACAGAATAAGTAAGGCTGTGGTTACAGACATCTACCATAAGGAACAGATCTGTTCCGCGGATAGATTCTGTAAGAAGTCCTTTTGCTTCGCCGCTTCCAAAACGTGGACACGGACAATCGATCAGATAATTGTCACGCAGGTAATTATAATATAATGGTGAATCTGTGTTCTTGTCCATTGTGCTTTTCCTGAATTGTACAATGTAATCATTTACTTTTTCACCAAGTTCGCGGCATGATTCCAGAGCACCGATTTTTAATGGCGCAACAGGAAGTCCGCTTTCCATTAATTTGATATTTGGCATAATAAAAACTCCTGTGTATTTTATATATTAAGTTACTCCTAATTATTTATATCACTTTTTTCTATAAAAAGGTCAACTACTGATTGGACTATTTGACAAAGGTAATGTATAATAGTATCGTTAAGAGACAAAATATAGAATGAAATATAGAGGAGAGTTAAGATGAGTAAACCAGTAGTTGCTATTGTGGGAAGACCGAATGTAGGGAAGTCAACCCTTTTTAATGTACTGGCGGGAGAGATGATTTCAATCGTCAAAGATACGCCCGGAGTAACAAGAGACCGTATCTATGCAGATGTCACATGGCTGGACAAAGAATTTACTATGATCGATACCGGTGGTATTGAGCCGGAGAGCAAAGATATCATTCTTGCACAGATGAGAGAACAGGCACAGATTGCTATTGATACTGCAGATGTGATCATTTTCATTACGGATGTCAGACAGGGACTTGTAGATGCCGATTCAAAAGTTGCGGATATGCTCCGCAGATCAGGCAAACCAGTCGTTCTGGCGGTGAATAAAGTAGACAGTTTTGAGAAGTTTATGCCGGATGTATACGAATTCTATAATCTGGGGATTGGTGATCCTGTGCCGGTATCTGCAGCTTCCAGACTTGGTATCGGTGACATGTTAGATGCTGTGATCGCACATTTCCCGGAACATGAAGCTGAAGAGAAAGAGGACGAGCGTCCGAGAGTGGCGATTGTAGGAAAACCAAATGTAGGAAAATCTTCAATCATCAACAAACTGACCGGAAAGCAGCGTGTGATCGTATCAGATATAGCAGGAACAACTAGAGATGCTATTGATACCAATGTGAAATATAATGGAAAAGATTATGTGTTTATTGATACTGCAGGGCTGAGACGAAAGAGCAAGATAAAAGAAGAACTGGAGCGCTACAGTATCATCCGTACGGTAACTGCAGTGGAACGGGCAGATGTCGTTCTGGTAGTAATCGATGCGACGGAAGGTGTAACGGAACAGGATGCGAAGATTGCCGGTATCGCACATGAAAGAGGGAAAGGTATCATTATTGTTGTAAATAAATGGGATGCCATTGAAAAGAATGACAAGACTATGAAAGAGTACGAGAATAATGTGCGCCGTGTGCTTTCGTTTATGCCGTATGCAGAGATCATGTATGTATCGGCAGAGACGGGACAGCGCCTGAATAAGCTATACGATATGATCGATATGGTCATTGAGAACCAGACACTGCGTGTCGCAACAGGTGTTCTGAATGAGATCATGACAGAAGCTGTTGCAATGCAGCAGCCACCTTCAGACAAAGGAAAGAGACTCAAACTGTATTACATTACACAGGTAGCGGTAAAAACCGCCATCATTTGTGATTTTTGTAAATAATAAAGAACTGATGCATTTTTCTTATACCAGATATCTGGAGAATAAGATCCGGGAGGCATTTGGATTCCGTGGTACAGCTTTGAAATTCTTTATCAGGGAAAGAAAGGAAAAGGATCAGTAATCATGGAACGGTTGATATGTGTACTTGTCGGATATGTGTTTGGTCTGATACAGACCGGATACATATATGGAAAAAGAATGGCGTTGACCTTAGAAAAAGGGGAGCGGGAATGCAGGAACAACGAATGCACTTCGTACCATGGGCTGGAAAGCAGGAGCGGTCACACTGCTTGGAGACTGCTTTAAATGCGTAGCGGCAGTGGTTGTCGTACATCTGATCTATGGAAAGACACATACAGATATGATGCCTTTACTTTCCATGTATGCCGGAATGGGAGCAGTCCTCGGACATAATTATCCATTCTATCTGAAATTCAAAGGCGGAAAAGGTATAGCAGCGACAGCAGGTCTGATCATCAGTACTACGAATATATGGATCGTACTGATCTGTCTTGCAGCATTTATTGCAATTGTTGCGGCAACCAGATATGTATCCCTTGGTTCCATGACGGTTGTTACAATCTATCTGATCAGTGTGATCGTATATGGTCAGCACGGTGGATTTGGTGTGGAGAATGTATCCTATCTGCATGAGATGTATGGTGTAGCAGCGTTTCTGATGATACTGGCATTCTGGAGACACAGAGCGAATATTAAGAGACTTTTAAGCGGCACAGAGAATAAGATCAGTGTTGGCGGAAAGGATAAAAAATAGTCAGGGATGACAGATAAAAAGAAAGGACAGGCTATGGCAAACGTAAGTGTGATCGGAGCCGGAAGCTGGGGAACAGCACTGGCATTACTATTATGTAAAAATGGACATGATGTGACGGTATGGTCATATAAGGAAGAAGAAGTGCGCACGCTGAGTGAGAAAAGAGAACATGTAAGTAAGCTTCCGGGAGTAAAGATTCCGAATGGGATTTTTTTTACTGCGGATCTGAAAGAGGCGGTAGAAGGAAAGGACGTAGTTGTACTTGCAGTACCGTCTATTCATGTGAGAAATACTGCGAAAAAGATGAACGCATATGTAAAGGGCGGACAGATTTTAGTGGATGTAGCAAAAGGAATAGAAGAAGACACCCTGATGACACTGTCTCAGCAGATCGAAGAGGAGATACCGCAGGCAGATGTGGCGGTTCTTTCAGGACCAAGTCATGCCGAAGAAGTAGGAAGAGGTCTTCCTACAACGGTCTGTATCGGAGCACATACAGAGACAACTGCAAAGTATTTACAGCAGCTTTTTATGAATGAAGTGTTCCGCGTATATATCAGTCCGGATATCCTGGGAATTGAACTTGGCGGATCGCTTAAGAATGTTATTGCACTTGCAGCCGGGGTTGCAGACGGAATGGGATATGGAGATAATACCAAGGCTGCATTGATCACCCGTGGAATTGCCGAGATATCAAGACTTGGTGTAAAGATGGGAGGAGCGGCTGAGACTTTGGTGGTCTGGCCGGTATCGGAGATCTTATTGTAACCTGTGCAAGTGTACACAGCCGTAACCGCAAGGCCGGATATCTGATGGGACAGGGCAGAACGATGCAGGAAGCTATGGATGAAGTTAAGATGGTAGTGGAAGGTGTATATTCTGCAAAGGCAGCAGCGAAGCTTGGAAAGAAATATCAGGTATCACTTCCGATTATTGAAGAAGTAAATAAGGTGCTGTTTGAGGACAAAAGTCCGAAAGAAGCGGTAAATGAACTGATGCTGCGTGTTGGAAAAGCGGAACATAATGGCTCTTCCATGGGAATAATAAAAGAGTCAGTTTTGCAATATGATATAAAAATAACAGAGAGGAAAGATTGTTAAAAATCTTTCCTCTCTGTTATTTTTTAAAGATCCGCATGTTCTATTACATACTTTTGAAATCCATGATGACAGGTGCCTGATAGACATTTTTAAAGTAGCCATATAAAAGAGTCTTTCCCACGAAGGTTTTTCTATTTCGATAATAGATACCGGCATATAAGAAAGAACGGGCATCTTTGGAACAACTGCAATACCAAAACCTGCACCGACAAGACCTGCAACGCCCTGATCTTCTTCCATGGAGTAAGCAATCTGCGGGTAACCTCCACATTTATGAAACAATTTGTCAATAACATATCTTAAGCCGCTTCGTTTGGAAAAAGCAATATGCGGATAAGAAAGTGTATCTTTCAGATCAATAGAGCTGCGTTCTTCAAGCGGATGTCCTTTTGGCACGATCAATACCAGTTCCTGTTTTGCAACAGGTATGAATTCGATCAGAGGTTCATTGTCCATCATAGAGCAAAATGCAATGTCATATTTCCGGTCTTTTAACCCCTGGATCATATCAGAAGTAAGACCTGTAGAACTATGAAAATAGAAATCAATCTTTTTGTCCGGCGTAGAATCCAGGAATCCTTTTACGAAACCGGGAACCACAGTACTGCTTAGAGTGCGCAGTTCCACGATGTCGATACGACCTTCACCACGACCTGTCATCTGAAGCTTGTTAACACTGGAATCGATCATATCCAGAGCCTGTTCCACATCAATGAGAAAGGCCTGTCCGCATTTTGTAAGTACTACATTCCGGCCCTCTTTCTCAAAAAGTTTTACCCCCAATTCTTTTTCAAGAGATGCGATCGCATGACTCAGGCTTGGCTGAGTGATGGAAAGAATTTCAGCGGCTTTTGTGTAATGCTCCAGATGTGCCAGCGTGGCAAAATATCTTAGATGATACAGATTCATAAAGCCGGTCCCCCTTTCTTTTGTTATATTTATATATGTTTATATCTTATCATGAACGGAGTGGAAAAACTATGAATAAAATCTATAAATTATAATAGAATAACCAATTTGTTTTTATTTAACAAGGATATATAATCAAATCATAGCAAATATTACTAGATTGAACATTAAGCAAAAAGAGAATCTGTTCAATTTTAACAATGGAGGTAGAATTATGTCAAAAAAGAATCCAATTACAGTAAGTTCATGGACACTTGGAGATCAGTGCAAATTTGAAGACCGTGTGATCGCTGCAAAAGAAGCAGGGTATGAAGGAATCGGTCTTCGTGCAGAAACTTATGTTGATGCTTTGAATGAGGGACTTCATGACAAAGACATTCTTGCAATTCTTGATAAACATGACATGAAAGTAACAGAAGTTGAGTATATCGTTCAGTGGTGCGAAGAGCATCGTTCATACGAGCAGAAATACAAAGAGCAGATGTGCTTCCATATGTGTGAACTTTTCGGAGTTGGTCACATCAACTGTGGACTGATGGAAAATTATTCCGTAGAATATACAGCGCAGAAATTAAAAGAGCTGTGTCAGAGAGCCGGAAAATACATTATTGGTGTTGAGCCAATGCCATACAGCGGTATTCCAAACCTTCAGAAAGGCTGGGAAGTTGTAAAAGCATCCGGATGTGAGAATGCAATGCTTATCCTTGATACATGGCACTGGGTAAGAGCTAATCAGCCATATGATATTCTTACACCGGAGATCGCTGAAAAAGTTATTTCCATCCAGATCAATGATGCCTATGAGAGACCATATGCAGATTCAATCTTAAGAGATGAGTCCATGCATGACCGTCTTGCACCTGGAACAGGAGCAAAAGATACAGCTGGATTCGTTAAGATGATCAAAGATGCAGGAATTGATCCAAAGGTTGTTGGTGTAGAAGTAATTTCTGACGAGATCCTTGGAAGAGGAATTAACGAAGCAGCAGCTTATACATATGAGAATACTGAAAAAGTATTAAAAGAAGCTTGGCCAGAACTGGTAGACTAATTTATAGAAATCAGATTTGTTCAAAAGAGAGAGGAAAAAATAATGAAGTTCAAAAATATGTTTTCTCCGATTCAGATCGGACCAATGACAGTAAAGAACCGCTTTGTAGTACCACCAATGGGAAATAACTTTGCAAATACAGATGGAACATGGAGCGATGAGTCTGTTGCATACTATGCTGAACGTGCAAAAGGTCAGTTTGGCCTGATCACGATCGAAGCAACAGTTGTCCATAAAGGAGCAAAGGGCGGCCCGAGAAAACCTTGTCTGTATGATGACAACAGCATTGAGAGTCTGAAAAAGATTACCGATGCCTGTCATGCAGAAGGTGCTAAGATTTCCATTCAGCTTCAGAATGCCGGACCTGAAGGAAATGCCAAGAATGCGGGAGCACCAATCCAGGCAGCAACAGCTATTGCAGCGGCTGATGGAAGAGACATTCCGGAAGCAGTTCCTACAGAGCAGGTATATGAGCTTATTAAAGGATATGGAGATGCAGCGGTCCGCGCAATGAAGGGCGGAGCAGATGCAGTGGAAATTCACATGGCACACGGTTATCTTGTGAATTCTTTTATGTCACCAAGAACGAATAAACGTGTAGATGAATTTGGTGGAAACTTCGAAAACAGAATGAGATTTTCTCGTCTGATCGTTGAAGAAGTTAAGAAGAGAACAGAAGGTAAAATTGCAGTGCTTGCACGTATCAACAGTACAGAAGATATGTTTGGCGGTCTGGATAACCATGATATGTGTGCAATTGCTTCTTATCTTGAAGATTGCGGAGTGGATGGACTTCATGTATCACGTGCGGTACATCTGAAAGATGAGTATATGTGGGCTCCGACAGGAATTCATGGCGGATTCTCGGCAGAGCTTGTAGCAAATATCAAAAATTGTGTATCTGTTCCGGTTATTACAGTCGGACGTACACAGAGCCACAGTTCGCAGAACAGATGGTAAAACTTGGAAAAGCTGATCTGGTAGCATTTGGACGTCAGTCACTGGCAGATCCTCATACTCCTGAAAAAGCGCAGGAAGAGAGACTGGAAGATATGACACCTTGTATCGCATGTCTGCAGGGATGTGTCGCTAACATGTATGCCGGAAAACCTCTTTGCTGTCTGGTAAATCCTGTGCTTGGCCGTGAGTCAGAAGGTCTTCCGAAAGCAGAAAAGGCAAAGAAAGTATATGTCATCGGTGGCGGAGTAGCAGGTATGTGTGCCGCATTCACAGCTAAGAGACGTGGGCATGACGTGACATTATTTGAAGCTACAGATAAACTTGGTGGAAACATGAGACTTGCAGCTTATCCGCCGGGAAAAGGTGACATCACAGGTATGATCAGAAGCTATATCGTAAAAATGCGAAAAAAGCCGGTGTAAATATCAAGATGAACACAAAAGTAACAGCACAGATGTTAAAAAGAAGATACACCGGATGCAGTTATCCTTGCAACCGGATCTGAGACATTAGTCCCTTCCGTTTATCAAAGGTATCCACAACCCTGATATCGTATATGGTGTGGATTGTCTGGAAGGAACACGTCCGGTAGGACATAAAGTCTTAGTTGTAGGCGGCGGTATGGTAGGTGCCGAGACAGCAGATTTCCTTGCTGAACAGGGACATGAAGTATCTGTTATCGAGATGAGAGATGCCATTGGACCGGATGTGATCCACGAGCACCGTATCTTCCTTATGGAAGCATTTGAAAAATACGGAATTGAACAGATTACAAGTGCCGCAGTATCTGAAATCTTCTCAGACGGCGTAAGCTATAAGAATGCCGCAGATAAATCTGATGAGACAATTTACGAGGCAAGAGGATTCGACACAGTTGTTCTTTCTATGGGATTCAGCTCCCGTTATACACACCGCGATGGTCAGAATGTTGTATATGACTTCGCCGATGAATTAAAGGACATCGTTCCGGAAGTTCATGTAGTAGGTGATGCAGTAAGAGCACGTCTGCCTTGGATGCTACAAAAGAAGCTTACGATGTGGCATTAAAAACTTTAATAATTGAATTTAGAAAGAAAACCAGGAGGGTTAAGATCATGGAAAAAAGAAATTTCCGGACATACAGGCTTAATGGCGTTATTTGGAACACCGGTCGGACATTCAGGATCTCCTGCAATGTACAACTTCAGCTTCCAGCATGATGGATTGGATTATGCGTATATGGCATTTTGATGTAACAGAAGAGGAAAATGCCGAAAAGTATTTCGAGTCTATCCGTTTTATTAAAATATGCGTGGTGGTAACTTTACTATGCCATGCAAGAACATCGCTGCACAGCTGGTGGACAAACTATCACCTGCAGCTGAGATCATCGGAGCCTGCAATGTATTCGTTAACGATGACGGAGTAATCACAGGACACATTACAGATGGTGTCGGATTCGTTAAGAATCTGGAACTCAACGGAGCACCTGTAAAAGACAAAAAGGTTGTTGTCCTTGGAGCAGGCGGAGCTGCTACAGCAATTCAGGTTCAGTTAGCACTGGATGGAGCAAAAGAAGTAAATATCTTCAATATCAAAGAATAAATTCTTTGAAAGAGCAGAAGGAACAAAAGCTAAATTAGCAGAGAAGTGTCCGGAATGTGTAGTTACCGTAGATGACCTTGATGACAAGGCTAAACTGGAAGAAGCAATCAAAGCATGTGACATTCTTGTAAATGCTACAATTATGGGAATGAAACCACATCAGGATGTGACACTGGTTGACAAATCGTTACTTACCGTAAAGATCTGGTTGTTGCAGATACTGTATACAGCCCGGAAAAACAAAAATGATCCTGGAAGCAGAAGAAGCAGGGTGCAAGGCAATCGGCGGAGTAGGAATGCTTCAGCAGCAGGGAGCAGTAAACTATGGACTGTTCGTAGGAAAAGAAATGCCGCTTGCTGAGTATCAGGAATTTCAGAAAGCACAGGCAAAATAATAAAACAACTTGATAAAGGAGAATGAGGGAATGAAAGCAAAGAAGTATTTATGGTCTATCATCTGTGTATATTTTTGCTATCTGACACATGGTATTCAGGCAATCATTTTAAGCCAGAATAATGTGAATTTTGCAAAACAGTGGGGATTCAATATGTCAGATCCGCAGTCAGCAGCATATGCAGCAGGACTTGCAGCAGTAAGTACCGCAGTAGCATGGACCGGATTTGGTAAATTCGTAAGCGTATGGATCGGTGGAGAAATTTCGGACCGTGTCGGACGTAAGAAACTGATGATCGGTGGAGCAGCGTTATATATTATCTGTTTCCTTGGATTCTTATTTACTAAGAGCGCACTGGTTGCTTCTGTATGCGGTTTTGCATCTGGAGTTGCAACTTCAGGATTCTGGGATGCTTCAGGATATCCTGCAGTACAGGAAGCTTATCCGGCAGCACCTGGATCAGCGCTTGTAGGAATCAAATTCTTCGTTTCATTGTCTGGTATGGTATATCCACTTCTGGTTGTACATAATGCAAACAGTGGAAACTGGAAATTAAATGTTATGATTCCAGTGGTTATGTCAATTATCTGTCTGGTACTTGCAATTATTGCACCGTTCGTATATGATGATCAGAAGAAGGCATCAGAAGGAACTGATGGCAAATCAAAAGATGCAGTGCAGGCAGAAATCGATGCAGCAAAAGCAGCAATGCTTACAAAGCCAGGCAAATTTGTAGTATTTCTGGTAATGTTTTACGCATTCCTTGTATGGCAATCATGTATGGTGCTCAGCAGTATACAAAAGCGTTCGGATTATCCGTATGTGGACTTTCTGAGATGCAGGCAGCAGGTATGACATCTATCTATACAATTGGTTCTATCTGTGCAGTGCTTTTCTGGGCATTTATGATGGCCAAATTAAAATGGAGCCCGCTGAAAGTTGTCCTGATCGATTCTATCTGTACAGCAGTAGCTCTTGCAGGTGTACTGTTTATTCATCAGGTGGCAATCATCTATGTTGCAATTGCAATGTTAGGATTCTTTGCAGCAGGTGGTGCTCTTCAGACTGGTCTTGCAGTGGTTCAGTTATTCAACCCGGGACCAAAAGGAAGAAACACCGGTATTTATTACACATTTATGGGTGCAGCAAGCTATCTGATTCCGGTAGTAGCAGCACAGCTTACAAAAGCATCTGGTGAGGCAAATGCAGTATACAGCCTCATGATCATGTTATTAGTATTTGCAATCCTTGCTATTTTAAGTTCCCTCTACTTAGTAGCACAGCACAAAAAATCTTCGGAAAGAGTGCATTGTAAAATATAATCAAGAATAAAAGGGACTGTTGTTCCGGACAATAACGGATAAGCAGTCCCGTTCTTTTAACTTGGGATTGTTAAAAAAAAGACATTTATAGAAAACACTAGCGAAACAGAGGAAAAATATGTTATTCCATAGATTATTTCTATGGAATAACGAATGCTATGTTATAATAGCTTTTGGTTCCTGAAGTATGCAAATATAATTTGTAATGACAAAAATTATAAAACGAAGGAGGAACGCTCAAAGATGAGTCCGAAAAAAGCAAAAAAAGCTAATGAACTTCCTTATATTCCTCTTGGACCATTCCAATGGAGAATTCCGGGAATCCATTACAGAGTAGAATATGTGGAATTTTTTCAAGGTCTGATCCTTGGCGCTACAGCTTTAAGTTCCATTCCGTACCTGACTGATAATCTTGGACTTCCATATGAACTTGCATGGAGCTGCGTCATTATTGAAGTATTTATGTATATGCTTCACGGATGGTTGGGAGATCCGGTAGTTCCGGGATGGATTACTCCGACATTACCGTTTACCCTGGCATATTTAAATGGGTTTGAAAAAGGACCGGATAGAATACAGGCAATGATCGCATTGCAGCTTCTGGTCGCATTTGTATTTATATTTATGGGAATTACAAAACTGGCAGACAAATTCGTAAATGGTGTGCCAAATTCAATCAAAGGTGGTATCCTGATCGCTGCGCCGATTACGGTATTGCAGGGACAGTTATCGGATGGAAGCCAGCTTATGACAGCACCGGTGGCAACACTTGCCGGTACATTATTACTTGCATTTTTAAGCTTTTCACCGTTTTGTGAGAAGAACAGAAGTAAATATAAGATATTAGATATTATGGCCAAGTATGGCAACTTGTTCCCATATCTGATCGCTATGGTAGCAGGGGTTGCGCTTGGAGAGTTATCAAAACCTGTATTAGAACTTGGAACAGTCATCAGAATTCCTGATTTCAGTAATATATTCCATACAGTCAGTATCTTTGCGGTAGGCTTTCCTCCGCTTTCAAAAATTCATCAGTGCCATACCTCTGGCTTTGATCTGTTATGTACTGGCATTTGGAGATTTTGTTACATCAAAGACACTGGTAGAGGAAGCTCAGGAGAGCAGAAGCGATGAATATATTGATTTCAATTCAAGCAGATCAACCTGATCAGTGGTCTGAGAAACCTGATTCTTGCGATTTTCGCACCATTCCCGCCGTTGGCAGGACCGCTTTGGGTTGGAATGACCGTATCTGTAGCGATGCGTTATAAAAGAAGGAAAGAAAAGCTATGAATCTCTGATTGGTGGAATGAGTTCTTTCCGTATGGCAACGTTTATCAGCGTTATCCTGGTACCGATCGTATCCTTTATGAAACCAATTATGGGAGTCGGATCGGCAATCACATTATTGTTCCAGGCTTATGTCTGTGCCAGAATAGGTATGGAATACTGTCAGTCTAACACGGATAAGAGTATTGCAGGTGTTATGGCAGCGGTACTGGCATTTAAAGGATCCGGATGGGCATTGCTTGTCGGCTTTGCAATGAACCTGTTACTTTCTAATATGGATTTCCAGAAGAAAAAACTGGGAGTGCTTACAACGGAAGAACTGGATCAGGTAGAAGCAAAAAAGATGAGGAAGCACAGAGACTTCTTGCACTGAAAAAGCAGGGATAAAAAAGACATCTTTGTCCTGCTGGAGAAGGCAGGAGAATAGCATAATGAAAAAATGTCAGAAACATAAAATGAGGGCCTGTGGGAATATCCATGGGCCCTCTCTCTATTTGATTTTTTACAGTGCATCGTGCACAATCTGGAGTGCCTGATGTAATTTTGCTGCTCCGATCTGTCCAGGTGCAGAAGCCTGTGCTCCGGAACCAAATGTCAGACAGGAACCAAATGCCTCGCAGGCAATACGACTGATGCTTCCAAGCCCTGCCATAGACATGGTGATGATTGGTCTGTCGGCATAATCGGATGCCATCTCTTCAGTAGCGGAAAGAAGAGTCAGGACATCTTTTTTGGTTTGTGGCATAACCGCCATTTTAGGAATATCGGCTCCCATATCCTGCATTTTGCGGAGGCGGTAAATGAGATCAGATTTGGCAGGTGTTTTGTCAAAATCATGGTTAGAAGCAATAACCTTTGTGCCGGAAACGTGGATTGCATCAATCATCTCCCGTACAATGTCATCGCCTGTAAAGATCTCTACGTCAATAATATCAGCATTGCCGGTTGCAGCAACTGCTTTGTTAAGTTCGGCGTATTTTTCAGTGGGCATTGGATGTACGCCCCCTTCTTTGTCTGTACGGAATGTACAGAGAAGAGGAGTATTTCCCATTACATCGCGAAGTTCTTTTACGAGCTCTGTGACTTTTGCAATATCTTCGACATCTTCGTACCAGTCCATCCGCCATTCCATCAGATCCATATGCATGTCAAGGTAGGTACGGGTAAGAGAAAGAATGTCTTCTTTTGTCTTTCCAACATTAGGAATACAGATTGCCGGAATTCCGTTTCCAAGTTCCAGATTTCTTACTTTTACAGTGTTCATAGAAAAATTCTCCTTAATCTTCATAAACGTAGGAAATTCCCAGTTTTTCTTTCATATATTCACTGTCCACACGTTTGCCGAGGATCAGTTCGATAGCAGCAATTGCCTGGAAGAGCATCATGCCCTGACCATTCATTGTTTACATCCTGCATGTCGTGCCATTTTGAGCATTGCTGTTTCGTGTGGTGCGTAGACAACATCCGTTACGATAAGATCAGGTCGGAAGAAAGAAGAATCAGGAATATAAGGTAATTCCTTCGAGCGGTTTCATTCCAACACCCTGTGGCATTTGTGAAAAGAATAAGATGAATGCATCTCTTCTTTTAATTTGTCCAGATCTTCCAGTGGATAGAATGTTGCTTTACAATTGGTGTTTTCGTTAATTTTCTTTACTGTATCCAGTGCATTCTGCTTGAATTTATCGTCTCTTGCGAAGATAGACATCTCAGCGACACCATCCAGTGCAGCCTGAATTTCAACAGCAGTAGCAGCTCCGCCGGAACCTTACAATTGTCAGTTTCTTTCCGGCAGGATCAATATCATTGTCTTTTAAAGACTGTACATAACCGATACCGTCTGTGATGTGTCCGACCAGGTAGCCATCTTTATTGACGATAGTATTTACTGCGCCACAGAGTTTGGCAGCCGGAGAGATTTCATCCAGATACTGATGTACGATCGTTTTGTTTGGCATAGAAACATTGGCACCACGGAGTTTCAGCGCGCGTAAGCCCTTAATTGCATCCTCAGGCTCAGGTGCATCTACTTCAAATGCTAGATTTACAATGTCAACACCAAGCTTTTCGTAAGCTGCATTATGTGTTGCCGGTGACTGTGAGTGACGGATAGGATAAGCCAGAAGACCGATTAATTCGGTGTGTCCGGTAATCTGATGTCTTTCCATAATAAGAATCTCCTTTTTGTAATAAAAATTATCTTTATGTTTGCCTATATTTTAACAAAATGCAGATGTATAATCAAATGCTAAACAGATACGGAAACGATAGAAAATGACTATTGATCTGTAGTGCAAGTTCTATAAAGAGCGAAGAAGTGCATATACTTTAACAGCACAGCAGGAAGGAGCAGGGAAAGTGGACACAGAACAGTTATATAAAGATATAAAAGCAAGAACGCACGGAGAAATCTATATCGGTGTTGTAGGACCGGTAAGAACGGGAAAATCGACATTTATTAAGCGTTTTATGGATGTAATGGTATTGCCGAGAATGGAAGATGAACATATGAAAGAGCAGACAAGAGACGAACTTCCGCAGTCTGCCGCAGGCAAAACGATTATGACAACAGAACCAAAATTTGTACCGAAAGATGCGGCAGTAATACATCTGAACCGGGACGTTGAAGTGAAGGTTCGTCTGATAGACTGTGTCGGATATTTGGTGAAGGGTGCTTCGGGATACGAGGAGGCCGGGCATGAACGTATGGTAAAAACCCCGTGGTACCAGGAAGAAATACCATTTACCAAAGCGGCAGTGACAGGTACCCAGAAAGTGATACGTGAGCATGCAACGATAGGAATCGTGGTCACAACAGACGGAACGATCACAGATATCCCGTCAGATAATTATGAAGATGCGGAGGCACGTACGATAAGGGAACTTCAGTCGATCCGGAAACCGTTTGTAGTATTGGTAAATTCAAAAAACGC
>ENA-OPZD01000184-OPZD01000184.1-human-gut-metagenome-genome-assembly--contig:-NODE-184-length-19685-cov-2.598374_pt1 | contig 19685 bp, 25 predicted proteins | sample MGYA00242479_ERZ504495 | MGnify/ENA primary metagenome ERZ504495 (study PRJEB26092, sample SAMD00036286) | human gut metagenome | host: Homo sapiens | study: EMG produced TPA metagenomics assembly of... | reverse complement strand
TGATAGTTCAATAACTTGGTGGGTAACTTGGTGGGTATCACCTCTAAGTTGTAGTTACATTTTCAAATAACTCTGAAATCTGTCGCTGTTGAGGAAATTCGGGCTTATATGCCTCTGTGTATCCAGGCAGCTTTCGGTTCACTGACGATTTGCGTAGGCACTTCCACGGCGTTCCATGTACTTCATGCGGTGGAACAGGTCAGCAATCACAGGGTTTCGTCGCATGGAACGGATACCGCGCAGCCACAGAATGAAATTCTGTGTTCAAAGGGGCTTGGGGGCGCTGCCCTCAACAAGCAAGCGGAGAGGAAAATCACGGAGGGATTTTCTTCTCTGCGGGCCTGTGTGTATTAACACAGGCATTGCTTGCCTCTTTTCTCCGAAATTGAAAAGAACCAGTGAGAGAATCGTTAAATTTCACTCACTGGCTCAATTCATTTCAAATATCTCGGACAACTCTGTCAGTTCTTTCACCGTTTCCTGGGTGTGATGCAACAGGGTGTCACGCATTTCTGGCGGACAGCTGGAATAAAGCATTTTCATCTGATTGACACCTTCATCTTCCAGAGAAATATCTGGATTTATAAGCGTATCTAAAGAGATTGTGCAGGACCTTTGCCAATGCTCTCAAAATCAAATAAGAAGGATTCATTTTCCCCTTTTCGATATTGGCGATTTGCTTTACAGAAACATGGCTCAGATCAGAAAGTTCCTGTTGTGTCAGTTCTTTATTCTTTCGGGTTTCCCGCATTTTTGCCCTAAAGCAGTTAAATCATCAATCGCATAATCGTTCACCTTAATAATATTGTATCGTTCCGGTTTATGTGATGGAATGACCTTATTATGTCTGACAAGCTGTACGATTATGCCGATTATATAAAGCTGCGATTGGTGATAAACTTGTATTGTTCGAGACAAAGAACTATAATGTACGCTGTGGAGGTGCAGAATGGATTATATGACACTAAAAGAGGCCGCCGAAAAATGGGGCGTGACACCTCGTAGAGTAAATTACTATTGTGCCGCCGGGCGCATATCTGGAGCTGTAAAGATGGCAACTATCTGGCTAATTCCAAAGGATGCGGAAAAGCCGATTGATGGTCGAACAAAACAAGGAAAGGTAAAAAAGTATGAGTAATATATTACTTCTTGAAGATGATCTAAGCCTGATTAACGGGCTTTCTTTTGCTTTCAAAAAGCAGGGATTTGAATTAAATATCGCCAGAACGCTCAAAGAAGCGGAGGAATTGTGGACAGACGGAAAATATGATTTGTTGGTGTTGGACGTATCTCTGCCAGATGGGTCTGGCTTTGAATTTTGCAAAAGAGTTCGACTTACATCAAAGGTGCCAATTATTTTTCTGACGGCTTCGGATGAGGAAACAAGTATTATTATGGGGCTGGATATTGGAGGTGATGACTATATCACAAAACCGTTCAAACTGGGGGTTCTCGTTTCAAGGATTAACGCCTTACTTCGACGTGCAAATTCTTTTCAAGCAGCAGACACAGAATTGCAGTCGAATGGCATCAAGGTTCTTTTGCTGCAAGGACAGGTTTTCAAAAATGGGGAGCTGTTGGATTTGACTGCCGCGGAATACAAGCTACTGTGCTTGTTTATGAGAAACCCAAGCATGGTGCTGACAAAGGGACAAATTTTAGATAAGCTATGGGATTGCGACGGGAATTATATCGACAGTAGTACCCTTACGGTCTATATGCGTCGGCTTCGTATGAAGATCGAGGATAATCCAAGCGAACCACAAATGCTCCTGACTGTTCGAGGTATGGGATATAAATGGAATATTATCGGGTGAGGTGCAGAATGAAGATACTGGCAAATAAAGAAATCAAAAATCTATTTCATTCGCTTTCACTGGTTTTGGGTTGTACATTTCTCTTAGCCGAGGTTTTTCTATGGCTATCATATCGCCGGCTTTCTCTGTTATTGCTAATCCTTTTTCTATTGGCTGGCGGTGCTGTATGGGCAGTCTGCTTTGTATATTTTAATCGGCAAAATCAGATCATGGAGCAGGCGATATTACAAATCAATGCGTATCTTGATGGTGATCGCAATGCCCGTATTGAATGTGACAATGAGGGCGAATTGTACCGACTGTTTCATTCCATCAATTCTTTAGCGGCAGTGTTAAATGCCCATGCAGATAACGAGTTACGAGAGAAAGAGTTTTTGAAAAATACAATCTCCGATATTTCACACCAACTGAAAACACCGCTGGCAGCACTCAATATTTATAACGGACTCCTTCAAGACGAGGATATAGAAGTGTCCTCCGTGAAAGAATTTGCGGGTTTGTCTGAGCAGGAACTTGACCGTATCGAAACACTGGTGCAAAGTCTGCTCAAGATTACAAGATTGGATGCCGGAGCCATTGTCTTGGAAAAGAACGCAGAAAATGTTGCAGATATGATGCGGGATATTGAACTGCATTTTGCATATAGAGCCAGACAGGAAAAGAAAGAAATCATTCTGTCTGGCTCGGATCATCTTTCTCTTTTTGTGATCGTGATTGGTTGAATGAGGCAATCGACAATATTGTGAAAAATGCGTTTGACCATACAGAAAGTGGTGCAACAATTCATGTTGCGTGGAAGGAGTTGCCGTCTGGTGTCCAAATTGTGATAACGGATAATGGATGCGGCATCCACCCAGAAGATATACATCACATCTTCAAGCGGTTTTATCGCAGTCGTTTTTCTAAGGACAAGCAAGGGATTGGACTGGGATTACCTTTGGCAAAGGCAATCGTTGAAGCACATAATGGCACCATTGAGGTTGACAGCGAATTAGGTATCGGGACAACTTTCACAATGAATTTTCTGATTCCTACAAAATTGTAGGCTGGCTGTAGGCTTACAGTAAGATTCAGGTGCTATTCTCTCACACATAGGCAGGACAAACAAAGACAGCCTGCCTATATCGCAAAATCATTCAGAAAGAGGTGTTTACACTATGAACTTATTAGAAGTCAAAAATATCAGTAAGACCTATGGCAACGGAGAAACCGCTGTCAAGGCATTAAAGGATGTCAGCTTTTCTGTTCCAAAGGGCGAGTATGTGGCAATCGTCGGGGAATCCGGCTCTGGTAAAAGTACACTGCTGAATATGATCGGTGCTTTGGACACGCCAACATCTGGCAAGGTTCTGATTGACGGCAAGGACATTTTTGCCATGAACGATCGAAAGCTGACCGTTTTCCGCCGGAGGAATATCGGCTTTATCTTTCAGGCGTTTTAACCTTATCCCGGAGTTGACGGTGGAACAAAATATTATTTTTCCGCTGTTGTTGGATTATCAAAAGCCGGATAAGAGATATTTGGAGGAACTGCTGACGGTTTTGAATTTGAAAGATCGTCGTAATCATTTACCCAGTCAGCTTTCCGGCGGTCAACAGCAGAGAGTGGCGATTGGCCGCGCATTGATTACCCGTCCTTCTCTGATTCTGGCAGACGAGCCAACAGGAAATTTGGACTCACAAAACAGTAGTGAGGTCATAGCATTGCTCAAAGAAACATCGAAAAATACGAGCAGACCATCATTATGATTACCCACAACCGCAGTATTGCGCAAACGGCAGACCGGGTATTACAGGTATCGGATGGTACTTTGACTGATTTTGGGAGGTGCCGTGAATGAAAAGCTATCTTAGTCTTATTCCCATCTCCGCTAAAGTTCACCGCCGACAAAATGGTATGACGCTGCTTTGCATTGTATTTGCTGTGTTTATGGTAACAGCAGTATTCAGTATGGCAGAAATGGGTTTTCGGATGGAACAGGCCCGATTGGTTGGTAAGCATGGAAGTTTCTCTATTGGAGACTTGCTCGGCAGTTCCATGGGGCAAGCCCTTCTTTCTGTTGCGGTTGTTCTGTTCCTGCTGATTTTTGATTGCAGGCGTTTTGATGATTTCCAGCAGCATGAACAGCAGCGTTGCACAGAGAACCCGATTTTTCGGAATGATGCGCTGCATTGGTATGAGTAAGCAGCAGACCATCCGCTTTGTCCGTTTAGAGGCATTGAACTGGTGCAAAACAGCTATCCCTATCGGTCTTGTTTTAGGGGTTGTTACTACATGGGGACTTTGCGTGGTACTGCGTTTTGTAGTCAAAGAAGAATTTTCTGATATTCCTCTCTTTGGCATTAGTATTTTTGGCATTGCTTGCGGTATCTTTGTGGGACTGATTACTGTACTGATTGCCGCAAATGCTCCGGCAAAACATGCTGCAAAGGTATCTCCTATCACAGCGGTGTCTGGAAATGCAGGCCACGAAAAAACAATGCGCCATTCGCCGTATGTAGGCTTCGGAAAAATTGAATCCCTTCTTGGTGTCAGCCATGCAATCTCCGGGAAGAAAAATTTATTCCTGATGACAGGTTCTTTTGCACTTAGCATCATCCTGTTTTTGAGCTTTTCTATTATGGTCGATTTTGTGGATTACCTGATTCCTCAGTCGGCTGCCACATCAGATATAGATATTGCAAGTGCTGACGGTAATACGATTCCTTGGGAACTACTTACAACCATCCGCGAAATGGATGGAGTGAAGGAAGTTTACGGGCGCGTAGTGTATTTGATGTTTCTGCCAAACTAAACGACGACACCAACTTTTCTGGCACAGTCGATTTGATTTCTTATGACGATTTTGATTTACAATGTCTGAAAAAAGACAGTGCTTTGAAAAGGGGGAGTGATCTGTCCAAAGTTTTTAGGGACAGCAATTTTGTTTTGGCAACATCCGATCAGGACAGCACATGGAAAATCGGTGACACTGTTCAGATTGGGGATGAAACCCTTACCATAGCCGGACTGTTAAAAAACGACCCATTTAGTGAGAATGGATTGACAAATGGAAAGCTCACATTGATTACCTCTGATGAAACATTTGTCCGTTTGACAGGAGAGGAAGGTTATTCTCTTGTGCTGATACAAACAACGGGAGATGTTACGGACGAAAATGTTCAGGCAATCCAGAATTCCGTAGATCAAACATATAGCTTTCGAGATAAACGCGACGAGCGCACTACGGGAACTTATATGGCTTTTGTTTTCTGTGTTTATGCGTTTTTGGCAATTATTGCACTGGTAACGGTAATGAACATTGTCAATAGCATTTCCATGAGTGTGTCTGCCAGAATGAAGCAATATGGAGCTATGCGGGCAGTAGGAATGGATGAACGGCAAATGACGAAAATGATTGCTTGTGAAGCATTCACCTATGCTGTTTTGGGGTGCGTTGTTGGTTGTGCTATTGGCTTGCCGCTTAGCAAAGCTCTGTATGATTTCCTTATTGCAGGGCATTTTCCATCTGCTGTGTGGCAGTTCCCAATTATCTCTTTGGGCGTTATTCTTCTGTTTGTCTCGATTGCGGCAATCGCAGCTGTATATGCTCCGGCAAAACGAATTCGCAATATGTCGATTACTGCAACCATCAATGAATTTATAGTTTCATATGTTAATCTGCCGGACGACGGCAAAAGAAAAAAAGCCGTCGTACAGCAGACATATTTTCACGCGCCTTATGAAACGGCGGTTTTGATTTTCAGAGGCGCCGTGATACCGTATCTTATCCCTACTTATAAAGCGTTGCAGAAGTCCAAAAATGCCCGCAAAATAAGAAAAACAGAGGATGTTCAGACACCCTCCGTTTCTTCATTCGGCTTTTCGATTTTTAAGGCACCGTCAATGGCGCCTTCCACGATAGGCAAATACTGTTCCGGGCAGAGTTTCAACTTCTGTCCGACCCGCTGGCGCAGCTCGCTTTCCTCTCGCATGACCTCTGGATTGAAATATCTCTCCATCGACAGGCCGCAGATTTTTACAAGCTGTATGATGACCGGCAGGCTGGGGATCGTGCCCTCGTTTTCAATGTTGGCAAGATACCTGGTATCAATATTCACCTTTTCGGCTAAATCTTTTCGTGCAAGGTTCTTCGCCTTCCGTGCTTCTTTTACATCCGCACCGAAAGTTTCAAAACCGGGGCAATCTTCGATTTTTGCCATATTGCATCATCCACATACATTCTATATTTCATAGTCTGCCTGTGGAATGTTGCGATATGTGCTTGTTCTAAACTTTATATTTCATATTACCGATTGAGCAATATATCCGAGCTTAATAGCTTTTGTTATCATCTCAACGGTAGAGCTAACTTGCAATTTTTCAAAAATATGTTGCAAATGATTTGATACTGTTCGTTCACTAATAAAAAGCTGTTCAGCGATTTCGCGGCGCCTAACTCCTGATGCAACCAATTCGAGAACTTTTCTCTCTCCGTCTGTCAGCTCTTCTATAAATACTTCTTCCCGTGGGAAGTGTGTTGCCCCATCTTTGATGGTCAATAAAATGTGCAATAACTCATCTGGTTCTACATCCTTACTGATAAACCCTCTTGCACCGATCCTCTTTGCTTCTTTGCGATAAACAGGAAGATTATAGCCAGAGAGAATGACTATTTTTTGATCTGGAAAACGCTCCAACAAATGTTGTGTGAGCATTAAACCGTCCTCGTCTGTCAGTCCTCCTAAGTTAATGTCAATCAGTAAAATATCTGGTAGTTCTGTGGCAATCTGTTTTTCCAAATCTTGAATATCCTTTGTACTGGAAAATTGCTCAATCTCTGGATTATCACACAGGGCAATCGAAAGACTCTTGGCAAAAAGTATATGGTCATCGACCAACAAAATTTTCATACGAATCACCTCCGTTCATAGGCATAGAAATGACAACTGCCGTTCCGCCACCAGTAGCGGGTTGGATGTTCATAGTGCCATCTAATAAACTGACCTGTTCCCCAATAGAAGCAAGCCCCTGATGTGAACCTGACTTATAAGTGAACGGTTTGAACCCTATACCATTATCCGTCACCTTTAGGGTAATGCGTCCGTTCTCCTGCATCAGCAGAACATCGATTGTCGTCGCGGAGGAATGTTTTAACGCATTTGTCACCAGTTCTTTTATCATTCGATAGATGAGTACATTATATGGCTCTACAAGAAATACATCTTTATCGCAGTCCAAACAAATATTTGCAGAATGGTTTTCTTCCATTGAATCAAGCAGATTTTGAATATTCTCCTTTAAGGTCAGACTTTTTACCAGATTTGGATGATAAGTCTGCATTTGAAAACGGATGGAAGCATTTAATTCTGCCAACGTATCGAGAAGTAACCTCCTTATCTCTGGCTGCTCTGCTTTACATAACATGTTTTTGATGGAAAGCAGGTTTTGCAAAATATTATCGTGCAAATAGTTGGAAAAATCTTTTTTTAAGTTTTCTTCCCGTTTAATCTGTTCCAGTGAATAGGCGTAAAAGTGCTGACGATCCGTGGGGTTATTATAGTCGGTCGGCTGCCTGCAAATCCGCACATACAAAAGGATATTGTAAACCTGTGCCAGCAGAACCACTATGTAAACACTCATCAAAATTGCCATAAGTGGGATTTGAAAAAGATATGCCATTCCAACAAGTCCAACCAATCCGACAAAAACCAGAGCAACGATATATCCCCCTGACAGCGTTAAAAATTGTACCTGCTGTGGATGGTATTGGAATACGATACTATGAATACATACAAATGCCAGCATAACGGGGATGTAGCTCCCCATGCTTGCCATATATTCCGCTTCCCTGTGAAAAACGAAAAGGTATATTACAAATGGAATTACTACAAGAGCCAGTGGAAAAAGCAGACGTTTCCTTTGACTTTTCAGCACAAAGACAATTCGTTTTCTCTGTATGATACCAACGACAGCAAGAGCCAGTGTCGAGATAAAAAATTGCAGTTGGTAGGCTGTGAAAAAAGCCCTATCTGAAAAGAAGAAGCAAATAATTGCTGTTACGCAGGAAATTTTCAAAAAAACAAGCAGTGCTTTTTGCCCCCGTACTAGGCGGAACCCTGAAATAAAAATGTCTGTATGAAATATGCTGACCGATAAAAACAGACAGGCAACAACAGCATGGAAACCGCTTTGGATATTGGTTGAAAGTCAAACAGGTACAACAAGAATTGCCAGCCCAGCAACAATAACAATAGGGAAAAGTGGTTCAGAACCTTATTACATTTTACATTCTTATATGAGATATACGCCGCGTCAAAAAACAAGAGCGACAAAGATAGAAAATGAACAAGGTAATTGCTTTCTATATAATGTCCGTTGTACGCCATATAACTGAGATAAATAATCACGGCAAATTGGTTCAACGCACAAAAAATCTGTCTTGAGAAATATGTGTTTTTCGTATTTTCCACCTCCATTCCTTTTCTAATATTGTACTGTTCTTTCCCCATGAGTTCAAGATTGCTATTCTGAAATATTTTTGAATAAACCAACGGCTGACACCAATGAAAGTGCCAGCCGCCGCATTATTTCAAGGCAATTATATAGCAGGAGCGTTTCGTTAACTGGTAATAGATAACATAGATAATGGAGAAGATCGCCACCGCCAGAAGAATCGGTGCAACAACGGCGCTGTTCCGTCCGAGCAGATCGTCCATCAGTGCAGACTTATAACAAATCATCGCAAAAATGCTGTGCAGCAATCCTATGACATAGGGAATACCGTAATAAATCTGTATCTGCCGACGCACACATTTTTTAATCATTGTGTGACTATATCCCATTTTCAGCATGATTTCATAGTCCGGTTTGTCATAGGTTACGGACGAAATATTTTGAAAGTAAAGAATACTGCCCGTAGCAATTAAGAAAATAATCGTAGTAAAACAAATTAGCAAAAAAGTGGAACTTGCATCGCGGACAAAGGTACTTTCTCTTTGCCATGCGCTTGCCAGATAAATGTTGTCCGGCATAGACGCATTCAAAGCTGTGTAGGCAGTTTCATTAGAGCGCATTTTTTCACCATTAATACTGATAACCGTAACTCTATCTATGGTACTGTCACGCATTTTTTGATAAAGGTTATCCGACAAAATCAGAGTTCCAACACTGTTTGAAAAGCCAATAGGATTATCAATGCTTGTCTGTTTTACTGTTACATCGGTTATTCCTGTTCCAAAGTCCAGACGATACGAGGCTCCCATGTCAGAATGTTCATGGTCTGGATGGTATTTGATTAAAATGCAATCAGTATCTGATAATTCTGGAATATCCGTTTTCTTCCCCTGCTGGGAGAGCAAGGAGACATAGTCTGTCCGGCTGATACATTCAAATCCGGGAATACGCCCCTTATCTTCACTGATACTGTATTCTGTCGGCAGACGATCAGAAGTTGCTTTTACTTTCAAAATAATCGTTTCATAAACTTCGTATTCCTGTTCGTCGCAAGCCTCCTGTAAAGCCTGCAAAGAGATTTCCTTTTCCTGCTCATTTGTCACTCGGTATTCAATGGCAGAGGGGATAATGCGCCGGAAAGATTGGTATGGATACCACATAGAAAGAACCGTCGAGCCAAAGACCGCCAGCGTCTCCGCTGTCAGCAGGATCAGCAAAATCAGTGATTTCGCATTAGAACGGATGCGGTGCATAAACTTTGGCACTACAATAATGGTATTTTCATGGTAAAGTCTGCTTTTTTCTGCCGGATTTTCTGACAGACATAGGGTAGGAATGAGTACATAAACAGAATCGTTCCTGCCACAACACAAAGAAGTGTCAGCATGGCAATAGGAGAAAATCCAATGGTATTCCATAATGACTGCTTTCCCCGCATAATGTCCAATGCAAGGCCGTATCCTGCGCTGAGAAATCCGACACCCAATATCGCTGTTATTGCATGGGGATGGATCGGTTTTTCCGTTTTCTTTTCCAGTCGCACCAAATCAAGCAGGGTAGATTTTCGGAGCAGCCTTGCGTTAGAAAGTGTAAGTGTAATCAGCACGACGATTACAAAGGAAAGGATTGCCTTTACTGCTGCCGGGTAAATTAAAGGGATTGCGCTTTGATCTACGGATATTCCCAAAAGGGTCACAATCCCGGCGATTACGATTTTGTGGAGAATACTGCCAGTCAGAATCCCAAGAATCATACCGCCAAAGCAGATCATTACATTTTCAAAGATCAGTAATTTCAATATAGTTGATTTTCGATACCCAAGTAGCGAATAAATCCCTAATTCTCTCATACGCCGCCGCATAAAAAAACTATTGGAATAGAACAATATAAAAAATGAACAAATACCATGATGAATACTGCTACTGTCCGGCACATGGTTTCCACTCTGCCATCCGAAGATATTTTTTCCATGATTATCTGGTTCATGGAAAATGAAGTAAAGCAGAAGTAAATCATCAAGACAAAAAGAAACGGAAAAAAAGGTACAGGAAATAAAACGAAAAGTTCCGTTTCAGATTTTTTTAAGGCGATTGCGGATAATTTCATGTTGTCACCCCCCCCCCTTAACGCTTTTCGTCCTGTCTGGCGGCTTCTTGCATGATTTCCTCATAGAATTCACGGCGTTCCCTGTTACACCGTTTCAATTCGGAAATGATATGCCCGTCCTTAAAGTACAAAATGCGATCTGTATAGCTTGCCGCATACGGGTCATGTGTTACCATTAAAATTGTTGTTCCTAAAGCCTGATTGACTTCTGAGAGGGCAAAGAGCAGTTCCGTTGCTGAACTGCTGTCCAATGCCCCGGTGGGTTCATCTGCAAAAATCAACGGCGGGCGTTTTACCATAGCACGAGCCGCCGCTACACGCTGTCGCTGACCGCCAGACAATTCACTGGGATATTTTTTCAGTTGTGAAGCAATTTCTGAACAGTTCCGCAAGCTCCATCACTTTTTTATCAATCGTCTTTGCACTTTCATGGAGCAAAGTCAAGGGAACTGCAATATTTTCCTGCACAGTCAGACTGTCCAACAAAAAATACTCTTGAAAGATAAAGCCGAGATTATTCTTACGAAAATCGGCTGCCTGTGTTTGACTAAGCTCTTGAATTTTTTTCCCTCCCATGCGGATGCTGCCGCTTGTAGGAATATCAATAGTGGATAGCACATTCAAAAGCGTTGTTTTGCCGGAGCCGGAAGCTCCCATAATACCGAGAAATTCACCCTGCATTACTTCAAAAGAAACATGATCCAGTCCTGGTTTCGGCTGGTTTGGATAGATTTTGGTGATGTCTTTTACTTCTAATAGTGTACTCATTATTGATCGCTCCTTTCGATATACACAAGCAGTATATCGAACACAGTAAAAAAGTGCATGAGTAAATCACGCAGAAAACATGCATGATTTGTCGTTCCTTGATATGATATTCATAAAATAGAAAAAGTCATATCTGTCGGACAGCGACAAAAGAAAAAGCCGTCGCAGAGCAGACACATTTTCACGCGCCTATGAAACGGCGGTTTTGATTTTCAGAGCCGCCGTTTCTTTGCGTTTACACAAACCTATGACGACTTGCAGGGACACGGTAGCCGATTGGAGGTTATTTTGCCGTGTCTCGTTTGCTTTTTCAAAGCTCACATGATCTACATCAGTTAAAAAAGCATTGCTCCTCCTCCGGGCAAGTATAACATTGCATCGGCATTATCGTTCCATGTAATTCAGTATAATAATGGCTGTTCTTGGCGCGCCAGTTTTCCCTCACGGAAATCTGGCGTTTTCTTATAGATTTGTACTTGCCTGTTTATCCAATATACGGGAATATTAAAGCAGCTTCACACCCTTTCGGGAAAACATTAGTAAGTTTGAAATTGCCGTTATGAGCTATGGCGACTTGTTGGACAATCAGCAATCCAAGCCCATGTCTTAAATCAAGCCGTTCATCTGTGCTTTCCATATAATGCGGTTTTTCTTCCAGCTCTTGCAGCTTTTCAGCAGGCAGACCCATTCCGTTATCCGTAACCGCCAAGATAAGATGGTTTTGCGATGCTGTAAGAGAAATGCAGACTTCACAGCCCTGTGGGTTATGTTTCATGCTGTTCTGGACAAGGTTGTTTACGGCTCGCGAAATCAATCTGGCATCACATTCCAACACAGCATTTTCGGCGTCAGGAGTGATCTTAATTCCGATGTTGTAGCTATCGGAAATTCCTGTATTCAACAGGTCTGCTACATAGGATCGCAGTAGTTTGGATAAGCGAACCATCTCTTTATGAAGCGGCTGCATCTCATATTCCAACTGCGATACTAAATTCAAATCCTGCACGAGTTCTTTGATTTTGGCGCTTTGCTTTTGCACGATCACAGCCTGCTCTTTTACCCCCTCACTGGCTGTTTTGTCTGCGGCGATCCGGTCTGCATAGCCCATAATCATAGAAAGCGGAGTTCGGATGTCATGAGAGACCCCGCTGATCCAGTTGGCTCTGGCTTCGTTTTGCCTGCTTAATATCAGAGAGGCTTTATTTACGCTGTTCGCAATTTCGGATAACTCTCTATCAATATGGAGAGAAACGGGTTTGCCATCGGCCAATGTTTCAATGGCATCTACAATCGGTTCCGTGTTCTGGATGATCCTGCGTTTTGAAAAATAGTAGGCCAAAAACAGGCACAGCACATCCATGCCCAACATTCCTATCACATAGAGGGGAATTTTCTGAATAGTCTCCATGGAATAGTAGTTGCTGGTGAGCTTCATATAGCTATTCTTTGGATACCCTAGAACTAACAATCCATCCTCTGTACTCCAGACAAAAACAGGATAATCCTCCAGATAGCCTTTGGAAAATAAAGCTACCTCTTGAATGCTGTAATGTTGCGGCACTTCTTGTGGCACATCGAGCCGCCAGAAGCATTCGCCCGTTGACGTTAGATACATGGCCCAGATATTGTACTGGCGCAATTTCTGCTCTGCGTAATCGGGCAAACCTTCTGTGGTAGCCGCAGTAGAGGTCAGCTCAAGCATGGCGCGCGGGGACGCTTCTCCGTAATCCTCTGAAACTGTGTGATAGAAAGTCACGCCATACAGAACGACATTGACAATTACCAGGATCAAAAGAAACGCAGCGAAAGACGCCAAGTGCTTTGAAATATAGGTTCCAAAAGATTTCATGGCGTCACTTCCTTGTAATCAGTTTATAACCCAGCCCCTTGATCGTAATCAGGGAAACGGGCTTTGAGGGATCGGCTTCAATTTTTTCCCGAATCCGCCGTACATGGGCATTCAGGCTATTTTCATAGCCGAAAGGATTGTCGCCCCATAATGCTTCGCAAAGAGCGTCAACCGTAACGATCTTTCCCTCGTTGCGGGCCAGCGTTTCCAGCAGGGTATGCTCTTTTGCGGTCAGGGGGATAATCTCGCCGCCCTTGTTGACCTCTGCCCGGCTAAAATCAATCGTACATCCATCCAGGAAAACCCGCGGGCTGTCCTCTTTATAAGTTCGGCGCAAAACCGCATAGACACGCAGTAATAGCTCCTGCGGCATAAACGGCTTTGAAATATAATCGTCTGCTCCAAGGCCAAGACCGGCCAACTTGTCTGCTGCTTCGTCTTTTGCGGTCAGAAAGATGATTGGCACATTTGTAAAAGTGCGGAGCTGCTTCATCAGGGAAAAGCCGTCCCCATCTGGCAGCATGACATCCAAAACCATCAAGTCGGGTTTTTCTTTTTCTGCCGTTATTATAGCCTCTTTTACCGTTGCGGCAGTAAGTACCGTTTCAAAACCAGCATCGCTTAAAATATCGGATACCATTTTCAGCAAATCTGGCTCATCGTCTACAAGCAAGAGCTTCTTCCGATGCAGAAAAGAGTTGTCCATAGCGTCACCTCCCGAAAGTATTATAACATAGGATTTCAAGTCTGCGGAGGGCATCCTCAAAAAGTAAGGTAAAAGTAAGGACGGGAGAATGTAGATGTCAGGTTGAAGTTGTACCATAGAAGCATCGAAAGGAGATGTTTCTATGGACTATATCATTACAACGGAACATTTGACCAAGAAATATAAGAACTTCACTTCGGTCAATCATGTTTCGCTTCATATTCGCAAGGGCAGCATTTATGGTTTTCTTGGCCCGAACGGGGCAGGCAAATCCACTACCATGAAAATGCTGTTGGGGTTGACCGCTCCCACAAAAGGCAGCTTTACTATTGATGGGAAACAGTTTCCGCAGGATCGGATTGCCATTCTCAAAGAGATCGGCTCTTTCATCGAAGAGCCATCTTTCTACGCAAATCTCACCGGGCGGGAAAATCTTGACATTATCCGCCGCATTTTAGGACTGCCGAAAGCTGATGTGGAAGATGCTCTGGAACTGGTAGGGCTGACCGAGTTTGGCGACCGGCTGGCAAAACAGTATTCGCTGGGAATGAAGCAACGCTTGGGCCTTGCCGGGGCGCTCTTGGGGCGTCCGCCGATTCTGATTCTGGACGAACCCACAAACGGTCTTGACCCGTCTGGTATCCACGAAATCCGCAATCTGGTAAAATCCTTGCCCAGCCTTTACGACTGCACGGTGCTGATCTCGTCCCATATGCTGTCTGAAATCGAATTGATTGCAGATGACATTGGGATTCTCAACCACGGGCGGCTGCTGTTTGAGGGAAGCATGAATGATCTGCGTCAATACGCCCTGCAATCCGGCTTCGCTGCGGACAATCTGGAAGATGTGTTTCTTTCTATGGTTGAGAAAGATAACATGGACAGAAAGCAGAGGGCAAAATTATGAAAACGCTGGCAATCGAACTTCGGAAAGGAAAGCGAACCGGCGTGATTCCCGTGCTGCTGGCCGTTGGTGTCTTGGGAGCCGCCTACGCATTTGTCAATTTCATTGTGCGGAAAGACACACTTCTGAATTTGCCGCTGGCCCCGATGGATGTCTTGTTGACCCAGCTCTACGGCATGATTATGGTGCTGAATCTGTTCGGTATCGTGGTTGCTACCTGCATGATCTACAACATGGAATTTAAGGGAAGTGCCGTAAAGAAGATGTATATGCTTCCCATCAGCGTCCCGGCCATGTATCTGTGCAAATTTCTGATTCTGACGGTCATGTTTTTGGTTGCAATCGTGCTGCAAAACCTGGCACTTGCACAGATTGGAATGACGGACTTGCCGGACGGAGCATTTGAGATGGGTACGCTGGTACGCTTTGCCGGATACTCTTTTCTCACATCCATGCCGGTACTGTCGTTTATGCTGTTGATTTCCTCGCGCTTTGAAAATATGTGGGTGCCGCTTGGAATTGGTGTTGCCGGTTTTCTGAGTGGTATGGCCCTTGAAAATTCGGGGCTGACGCTTTTGCTGGTGCATCCTTTTGTGATTATTCTGAAACCAGCAGTAGCCATGAGCGCCCAGCCTGATTCGACGGTTGCCCTTGTCGCTTTGGTGGAAACACTGTTGTTCCTTGCTGTGGGCTTGTAGCTGGCGAAGTACAGACGCTACGAGTAAGGAGGGATAATAAGAAATGAGCTTTTTGGATTTACTCAAAATCGAGTTTATGAAAGTAAAACGCTCCAAAATCGTACCCCTGATTTTCATTGCACCTTTATTGGTGGTGGTTTCCGGGGTTGCGAATTTGAGCAACTACTTTACACCGGAATACACCAATGCGTGGCCTGCCATGTTTATTCAAAGTGCGCTTGTTTACGCCTACTATCTGCTTCCATTCAGCATAATCGTGGTTTGCGTGATGATCGTAGGACGAGAAACAGGAAATAACGGGATTCTGAAAATGCTGGCGCTGCCGGTCAGCCGCTGCGCATTATCCATTGCCAAATTCTGTGTGCTTACCTTTTATCTGTTTATGGAGATGGTGGTGTTTCTTGTCGTATTTGTAATCGCTGGGTTGATTGCGACACAGACAATGGGAGTAACAGAAACCCTGCCGATTCTATATCTTCTGAAATGGTGCTTGGGGCTGTTTCTGACTATGCTGCCGTGCATTGCGACTATGTGGGCCATCACTGTGCTGTTTGAAAAGCCGCTTCTTTCTGTGGGATTAAATCTGCTGTTTGTGATTCCCGGTGTATTGGTTGCGAATACGCCGCTGTGGATCGCCTACCCGTACTGTTACAGCGGTTATCTCGTTTCCTGCTCTCTTCATGACTTTACAGCAGAAACTTCCGATGCCGCTTTTTCGGTGTTTCCGTTCCTGCCGTGCGCGATTGTAGTGTTTGGCCTGTTTTTCGCGCTGGCTGTTACCCAATTTGGGAAAAAGAAATGAGGTAAAACTATGGAAAAGAAAAAATTTCAATCAGTTAGTATCGCTGCGCTCATTGTGAGCATCCTACCGCTGGCGGCTCTTGCCCCATCGCTTCTGCACCTTTCGCTGTCGGATGGAGTCCGAACCGCTTGGGCCGGAGCCAATATCGTTTTGTCCTGCTGGGTCTGATCCTTTCGGTGGTATGTGTGCGGAGCAGGGAAAGCCGCAGCATAATCAATATTGTATCAACTGCAATCAGCGTTTTTTGTCTGCTGCTGATGGTGGGAATTGTTGCGCTTGCCATGTTCCTTACTTTCGTTCAGTGAGGAAACAGTTATGCGTAGAGTTGGGAAATTTATTGGATGCTGCCTGATCGCGGTTTCTTTGCGTTTACACAAACCAATGACGACTTGCAGGGACACGGTAGCCGATTGGAGGTTAATTTACCGTGTCCTGTTTGCTTTTTCAAAGTTCGCATGATTTACATCAGTTTAAAAAAAAAAAGCATTGCTCCTCCTCCGGGCAAGTACAACATTGCATCGGCATTATTGTTCCATGTAATTCAGTATAATAGTGGCTGTTTTTGGCGCGCAGTTTTCCATCGCGGAAATCTGGCGTTTTTTTGTTGCCGTTTTTTCGGAGATGATCCGGTTGTTTGCCGGTGCCGTTCCCCGCCTCCATTCGATTCACTTGTCAATCACCCGTGAATCGAAATGGAGGTACATAATGAAGAAAATTAACCTTCGGGAACTTTATCCTGATGTTTATACAACAGACTTTTTTGTAGATGTGACAGAGGAAGTAATGGAGACTATTCGAGCAGCTGAACGTGCGGAGACTGCGTATGAGCGAAAGATGTATCGCTACAAGGCTCAGTATTCTCTGGATTGCGAGAATGGCATTGAAAATTCGAAAAAGTATATTGAGTATATTGCAAACAAAAAATGCATATGATATAATGCCAGTAGGCAAAATGATAAGGTTAAATTCATTTATAACACAGCAAAAGCCCCAGAGTTGCGACCTCTGAGGCTTTTTTATTCCGTTTGGGCAGGGTGGCTTATTCCCCCAGGCTGGCTACCAGCTACTATTTTCTATCCAACCATTTGCAAATGTAGTAGCGATTACACTTGCCAAGATAGAAAGCATAAATGATAAGATCATATCCATTACAACACACCCCCTTTCTGCACCTGTCTAGGGGTGGTAGCTCAACTATTATATCATAGAACAATGTGTACAGAAAGACTATACTTGAAATATATACTGGGATAGTGGTGTGTGAACAGTAACTATGTTACAATTAAGTCTGTAATTATTATTAGTCTTTGACATTCCCGCATCTTTTTGATACTATAGAATCAGTAAAAAACTAGCAGACCTCCCATGGGAGAAATCCTATTGGGAGGTTTTTGTAACGAGGTGAAGGTGATAATAATGAAAAAAGAAAACAATTCTGCACATAACCATAACAGAGGAAGCTTTTACGGAGATTGGTTATGTGCTGGCAGTTGCAGGTTCTGCAGTAGGACTGGGAAATATCTGGAGATTTCCATATCTTGCAGCGAAATATGGAGGCGGAATTTTCCTGCTGATCTATATTCTTCTGACAGCGTCATTTGGTTATGTACTGATCATGTCAGAAACAGCCCTTGGACGAATGACCAGAAAGAGTCCGGTAGGTGCATTTGAGCATTTTGGAAAAACGAAATCATTCAAAATCGGCGGATGGTTAAATGCAGTGATTCCAATGCTGATCGTTCCTTATTACAGTACGATTGGCGGATGGGTAATTAAGTATCTTGTGGAATATTTCAAAGGAAATGTCCAGGCAGTAGCGGAAGACGGATATTTTGGAAACTTTATTTCCGATTCCTGGCAGGTGGAACTCTGGTTTCTGGTATTTGCGGCGCTTGTATTCATCATCATTCTAGGTGGTGTACAGAACGGTGTAGAGAGAATGTCAAAGATCATGATGCCGGTTCTGGTAGTTCTGGCAGTCGTAGTTACAATCTATTCTGTCACACGTCCGGGCGCTGTTGAAGGTGTGAAATATTTCCTGATCCCGAATGTGAAAAATTTCTCCTGGATGACAGTAGTAGCAGCGATGGGACAGATGTTTTATTCTTTGTCCATTGCAATGGGAATCCTCTATACTTACGGTTCCTATGTCCGTAAAGATATGGATATCGAGAGATCTACCACACAGGTTGAGATTTTCGATACAGGTATCGCAATCCTTGCGGGACTGATGATTATTCCGGCGGTATTTGCATTCTCCGGTGGAAATCCTGAAACACTTCAGGCAGGACCATCTCTGATGTTTATCACATTGCCAAAAGTATTTGCAAGTATGGGATTTGGTACTGCAACAGGAATCGTATTCTTCATACTTGTATTACTTGCAGCTCTGACAAGTGCAGTTTCCCTGATGGAAACCAGTGTTTCCACATTCATGGACGAACTTCACTGGAGTCGTAAGAAATGCTGCGGTCTGATGGTTGTGATCATGATTGTACTTGGAACCGCATCTTCCATGGGATATGGACTTCTGGATTTCATTCGTATCTTTGGAATGAACTTCCTTGATTTCTTCGATTTTATGACAAACTCAGTAATGATGCCGTTGGCAGCACTTGCAACTTGTATTCTGATTCTTCGTGTTGTTGGTATTGATGGAATGGTAAAAGAAATTGAACAGTCTTCTCCATTCCGCAGAAAGAAACTGTACAGAGTATTTATCAAATACTTTGCACCGATTTGCCTGATCATTATTTTGCTGAGTTCTATTGCAAACGTTTTTGGGAATTATCAGTATGTAAAAAATATATGACTCTTTTTACAAAGAATGCAGCATGGATCAACTGCAAGACAAGAGAAGAAGCAACTGCACAGTTCACCAGGAAGAATGGCTGGCAGGCAAACATGGCAGGAAATCTGCCAATGAATGTGTGAAATGTGGTAAGTGGGAAGAAGTATGTCCGCAGCATATTAAGATCAGAGATGAGCTGGAGAAAGTTGCAGCAGAACTTTTGGGATAAATTGCTATAGATAAGAGTAGAAAAGAGGAGTGAAACATGAAATTCGATAAAGAGAAAATGCGCTTATACGCAATAACGGATCGTCACTGGCTTAATGGGCGGAGCCTTAAGGAAGTGGTAAAGGAGAGTCTGGATGGAGGCGTAACCTTTCTGCAGCTCAGAGATAAAAATTCAGATGATGAAACTTTCCTGCAGGAAGCAGCTGAACTTCAGGAATTATGCAGAGATTATAAGGTACCTCTGATCATAAATGACAATGTGGAAATTGCTTTGAAGATGAATGCAGATGGTGTTCATGTAGGGCAGAGTGATATGGAAGCAGGTGCTGTGCGTGAGAAACTTGGACCGGATAAAATCCTGGGAGTTTCGGCACGAACGGTAGAGCAGGCATTGCTTGCACAGGAGCGTGGTGCAGATTATCTGGGGGTGGGAGCAGTATTTGCAACCGGTTCATTTAGCGAGCGATAAGGAACGTCCATTGGCTGAGGCTACGACGAACACCACCACCATCATCGCACGCGCCGACCAGCACGATATTGATCTGCACAAGGCGTCGGACCGTGTGAACTTCGGCTCCAT
>ENA-OPZD01000183-OPZD01000183.1-human-gut-metagenome-genome-assembly--contig:-NODE-183-length-19686-cov-2.491641_pt1 | contig 19686 bp, 30 predicted proteins | sample MGYA00242479_ERZ504495 | MGnify/ENA primary metagenome ERZ504495 (study PRJEB26092, sample SAMD00036286) | human gut metagenome | host: Homo sapiens | study: EMG produced TPA metagenomics assembly of... | reverse complement strand
GCAAGAGAGTCGGAGTATCGGTTCTTTGTGTTAATTTATATATCAAAGTATACAAGAAAAGCAAAATCGTCTATAATACATTACATGTGATGTATAGAACAGGAGGGATAGGAATATGGTACCAAGAAGCAGTTTGATCATTCGTTCGCTTGCCGGGGCGTATATAACTTATTTGGGAGGAAAACTTTTAGTGGATTCGCTGAAGGATCATCCGGACAATTATGTGTTTTATGCGGGAGCCGGGGTTGTTTTTGTGATCATAGGAATCTTCTGGCTTGGAAAATATGGTTCAAAGCTTATAAAAAAGGAATATCAAGATGACAGTGTGATGGGACAATTAAAAGATAAGGAAGAACAGTCAGAAGAAGCAGAAACAGAAGAAGCAGAAACAAAGGAAGGAGAATAATATATGCGTGTAGGTATGGGCTATGATGTACATAAATTAGTAGACGGAAGAGATCTGATACTTGGCGGAGTAAAGATTCCTTATGAAAAGGGACTTCTTGGTCATTCGGATGCAGATGTATTATTACATGCGGTCATGGATGCACTTCTTGGGGCGGCGGCGCTTGGAGATATCGGAAAGCACTTTCCGGATACCGACCCGGCGTATGAGGGAGCGTCCAGCATAAAACTTCTGGAAGAAGTAGGGAAATTAATTGATGAAAAATTATATGTGATCGGCAATATCGATGCAACGATCATCGCACAGCGCCCGAAGATGGCACCGCACATTGAACAGATGAGAAAAAATGTGGCAGAAGCACTGCACATTGAAGTTGAACAGGTGAACATTAAGGCAACAACGGAGGAAGGACTTGGATTTACCGGAACGGGAGAAGGTATTTCTTCTCAGGCAATTGCAAGTCTGGATACGATTGCTAATTACAGTTACAGAGTCGGACCGGCAGAAGGCGGATGTGCCGGATGCGGCGGATGTATGAAAGTGCAGGACAGATAAGAAACTTGTTGGGAAGGAAAATCAAAATGAAAATAAGAAAACTGGAAACAGGAGAAAAGCTGAATACAAGAAAACTGTACGAAGAAGTGTTTTCAGAAGACAGCAAAGACTTTGTTGACTATTATTACGAAGAAAAGTAAAGACAATCAGATTTATGTGGTAGAAGAAGACGGGGAGATACAGGCGATGCTGCATCTGAATCCGTACGAACTTGCAGTAAACGGCAGCAGAAAAGACGTGAATTATATTGTTGCTGTTGCAACGAGAAAATCATATCGGAAACGTGGCTTTATGGCAGGAATGTTGAAACAGGCGTTTAAATGATATGTATGCAGACGGAGAGACATTTTACATTTCTGATGCCGGCATCGGAGAGCATCTATCTGCCATTTGATTTCCGGACGGTGTATGAACAGAATCGGGCATATTATGATCCGGAAGCGGAAGTGGAAGAAGGTACAGATGTGACGGATGCCTCAGTGGAAGATGCAGAAAAAATGGCTGTTTATATGGAAGGCAGGCTGTCGCAGTCGTATCAGGTCTACGCAAAAAGAAATACAGCTTATTATGAACGTCTGATCAAAGAATATGCAAGCGACGGAGGGACGTTAAAGATATATAAAAAAGAAGGAGCGGTCACAGATATTAAGATCGCAGCAGAGGCTGAAGAAGTAGATGGGGAAAAACCTAAGATTATGATCCGTATCATAGATGTCAGACGGATGCTGATGTCTTTGAGACTCAAAACATTTATGGGAACATGTTTTACGGTGACAGATCCGGTTATCAAAGAAAATAACCGATGTGTCATGATTACGGGGACAGAATTTTCGGGAGTGATGCTGATGGATGGAAAGCCGGAAACAGTGAAGGAACACTCACCGTAGCGGCGCTTACGAGCCTTGTATTCGGTGTGAAGACCGCAGAAGAAATCTGTGCGGACGGTGATGCGGTCATGTCGGATCGAATGAAAGAAGAATTAGATAAGATCATTCCATTGTCACAGATTTATCTGAATGAAACGGTATAAAGAAGAATCTTTTGTTTTTCTTTAGAATTTTCTGAAGTCACCCTTAAGAAATACCGGATAGGATGATAATAACAGAGGAAAAAGCTGGAATTAGGAAAAGGATGAAAAATGTGATGGAGATGAATCATGTACTGGTCGTAGAAGACGACAAGGAAATCAGGGAAGGCGTGGAGATATATCTGAAGAGTCAGGGCTATGAAGTATTTCAGGCGGCTGATGGTGCAGAAGGACTGGATGTTATAGAAAGGGAAGATATTCATCTGGCAATCGTGGATATCATGATGCCGGTAATGGATGGAATCTCTATGGTCGTAAAACTCAGGGAGAAGTATGATTTCCCGGTGATTTTCTTTCTGCAAATCAGAAGAAGTGGATAAGATCATGGGATTGAATATGGGGGCTGACGATTATGTGACAAAGCCATTTACTCCGATGGAACTGCTTGCCAGAGTCAATTCACAGCTTCGCAGATACCGCAGGTTTATGGAACGGCTGGAGGATAAGAACGAAAATTCCAGGATCCATACGATAGGCGGACTGGAAATCAATGAGGATAATGTAGAAGTCACAGTTGACGGTGAAATGGTAAAGATGACTCCGATTGAGTACAAGATCCTGCTGCTTCTGGTGAAGAGTCCGGGACGGGTATTTTCTGCGGAGGAGATCTACGAAAGGGTATGGAATGAACGTGCGGTCAATACAGATACGATCATGGTGCACGTCAGAAATATCCGCGAAAAGATAGAGTTGAATCCAAGAGAACCAAAATACTTAAAGGTGGTGTGGGGCGTGGATACAAATTGAAAAACAAGGCGTAAACTGGGACTTTTTCTTGCTGCTGTGACGATACTTGGAGCAGCGTTTTTCATGATATATAATTATCATACGATATATAGAAAAGCAGTCAGTGAAGCGCAGAAGACTTATACAACTTCACTTGCGGACAGGGAATATCTGGAAAGCTTTCTGGAATTCAGTTATGTCCTTTATAATCAGGAGATATCATCCAAGACAGGAGAAGCAAAAATGTCTCAGGAGGAGATCAGTGATGCTGCAGAAGTATGGATGGAGGATTATGAAGCGTTATATCCATATCTGGATTACAGGATTGAGGATGGATCAGGGGCAGTCCTGGGACGAAGCACAGCGAATACCGGAAAGGGTCTGGCAGATGACAGTTTCAAAGAATATGCATTTGGTATGGTACTGACTTATGATGAACACGGAGATCTGGATGTAAAAGTTGTAAAGAGCAGTGAAAAGACAACGCAGAGTATTGCTCTCAGAAAGATTATAGATAACTGGAGTGAGACGGTTGAGGATGCCACCGGCGGCGAATTGAAGACGCCGAAGAACCGTACATATATCTATGGAATGAAGAAAAACGGAATTGAACAATATCTGAACCAATGGTACTGGTTCGGAGATGAAGCGCCGAATGATGCATGGTATATGATGCTTGCCTGCATGGCAGCGGTAGGTGTGGCAGCATGGATTCTTGCACAAAGTGATACGCTGGGGATTGGCGGCAGAAAGCTTTTTCAACAGCCGTTTGAGATTGTTTTTATCGTTGCGGTAGCAGGACTGGGACTTTTGGACAATAAGCTGAACTGGATTGTAACAAGGACGAAGGGAAGGCCCGGGGCGATGGATGCCGCAATCTGGATTGCAGCATTTGCTGTCACATACTGGGCCGCAAGCTGTGTCAGTGAAATACAGAAGACTGGTGTCAGAAAGTATGTTACAGAGCGGACGCTGTTGTGGCGTATGTGGAAAACGCTGAGGAAAGAAGCTCCGGCAGCAGCGGAAAGAGTCGGACGAGACAGCGGAAGATTGTACCGGAAAGTGAAAGAAATGGCACACAGGCTGTATCAGACCATTACAGATATCGACTTTACAGATAAAAGCAGTAAGGCAATTCTGAGGATTGTGCTTGTGAACTTTATCATTCTGGCAGTGACGAGTATTTTCTGGTTTTATGGAATTATGGCACTGATCATATATTCGGTAATTTTATACTTTATTTTGAAGAAATATTTTAATGAAATAAAGAAAAACTATCACAGACTGTTAGAAGCGACAAATGAGATTGCCGATGGAAATCTGGATGTGGAGATTGATGAAAATCTGGGGGTGTTCGAGCCGTTTAAAGAAGAGATTGAGAAGATACAGACCGGATTCAAGAAAGCGGTAGATGAAGAAGTGAAAAGCCAGCGGATGAAGACCGAACTGGTGACGAATGTTTCGCATGACCTGAAGACTCCATTGACTGCGATTATCACCTATGTGAATCTGCTGAAGATGGAACATGATCCGGAAAGACAGAAAGAATACATTGATGTACTGGATAGAAAATCACTCCGGTTAAAGCATTGATTGAAGATTTGTTTGAAATCAGTAAAGCGAGCAGCCGTTCGGTGAACCTGAATATTATCGAGATGGATATTGTGAATCTTTTTAAACAGGTGAAATTAGAAATGGAAGAAAAGATTACGGAAGCGAATCTGGATTTCCGTCTGGATATTCCGGAGGAGAAAGTGATCGTGGCGCTGGATGGACAGAAGACATACCGGATATTCGAGAATCTGATCGGAAATGCAGTGAAATATGCAATGCCTCATACAAGAGTATACGTGAAGATTGCTGCGGAAGAGGGTGAGGCGGTATTCCGGATGAAGAATGTATCGGCCACCGAGCTTACATTTAATCCGGAAGAGATTACGGAGCGTTTTGTCAGAGGCGATTCGGCAAGAAATACCGAAGGATCCGGACTCGGACTTGCAATTGTTAAGAGCTTTGTGGAAATTCAGAAAGGAAAGTTCTGGATCGAGACGGAAGCAGATCTTTTTAAAGCAGAGATCCGATGGAAACTGGTTGACAAAAAGATGATATCGCATAATATATATTCTATATGAGAAAGACTTTGAACGGAAAGAGTAGCAGATGCGTTGTGTCGAAAGAGAGAAACTGTCACCGGCTGAAAGCAGTTTCCGATTACAGCTTTTGTGAAGTGCGTCCGGGAGTCGGTCCGGTGAGAAAGAAGGATAACATCATAGCCGGATCCGGGATTACACACGTTACGTGTACTGAGAGAAGAATGCGGGTAATAGAACTGTATTCTTTAAAAGAGTGGAACCGCGGATATACTTCGTCTCTTGTGTAAAGCAGGAGACGGAGTTTTTTGTACCAAAGCATACAGAACAGGCGGTAAACTTATAAAAAGGAGAGATCATAGATGGGCATCATATCATATGTCAATGAAGAAATTCAGGTGATACGGGAACGGGATCCTGCGATCAAGTCGAATATGGAAGTATTCCTGTATTCTAGTTTCAAAGCAATTCTTCATTACAGAATCGCACATAAGCTCTATCTGAAGAAACATTATTTTTCTTGCCAGATGGGTATCGCAACGGGCAGTAAGAAAGACCGGAATCGAGATCCATCCGGGGGCAACAATAGGAAAAGGATTATTCATCGACCACGGAAGCGGAGTGATCATCGGAGAGACTGCGGAACTGGGAGATAATATTACCTTGTATCAAGGAGTCACACTTGGAGGAACCGGAAAAGAACAAGGCAAGAGACATCCGACCCTGAGAGATAACGTTATGGTGAGTGCAGGAGCAAAGGTTCTTGGTTCATTTACCATCGGAGAAAATTCCAAGATTGGAGCGGGATCGGTAGTACTGGAAGAAGTACCGCCGAATTGTACAGTTGTAGGTGTGCCGGGCAGAGTGGTTAAGATGAATGATGAGAAGATACCGAGACTCGATATGGATCAGGTGCATCTGCCGGATCCGATTTCAAATGATATCAGAGAACTGCAGGCAGATAACATAAGAATGCACAGACAGATCCAGGAGATGGAGAAACGCATGCAATGTTTAAAAGAGAATCCGATACCGGAAGAAAAAGAGGAGGAGAACGCGAAAAATGAAGATTTTTAATACAATGACAAAGAAAAAAGAAGAATTTATACCTTTGGAAGAAGGAAAGGTAAAGATGTATGTATGCGGGCCTACCGTATATAACTTTATCCATATTGGAAATGCCAGACCAATGATCGTATTCGACACGGTCAGAAGATATTTTGAATACAAAGGATATGATGTGAATTATGTATCCAACTTTACAGACGTAGACGATAAGATCATCAAAAAAGCCATCGAAGAAGGGGTGACAGCCGATGAGATTTCCAAACGTTACATTGCAGAGTGTAAAAAAGATATGGACGGTATGAATATCAAACCGGCAACCAAGAATCCGCTTGCGACGGAAGAAATCTGCGGTATGGTAGATATGATCCAGACGTTGATTGATAAAGGATTTGCATATGAGAAGAATGGTACCGTATATTACAGTACAAGAAAGTTCAAAGATTACGGTAAGCTTTCGCACAAGAATCTGGATGATCTTCGTTCGGGTGAACGTTCCCTTCTGGTATCCGGAGAAGATGAGAAAGAAGATCCACTGGATTTCGTGCTCTGGAAACCGAAAAAAGAAGGAGAGCCAGCATGGGAGTCTCCGTGGAGCGAGGGACGTCCGGGATGGCACATCGAGTGCTCAGAGATGTCTAAGAAAGTATCTCGGAGAGCAGATCGACATTCATGCCGGCGGAGAAGATCTTGTATTCCCACATCATGAAAATGAGATTGCGCAGAGTGAGGCTGCAAATGGCAAGGAATTTGCAAAATACTGGATGCACAATGCATTCCTTAATATTGACAACAGGAAGATGAGTAAGTCGCTTGGCAATTTCCGTACGGTACGTGAGATCAGCGAACAGTATGATCTGCAGGTACTGCGTTTCTTCATGCTGAGTGCACACTACAGAAGCCCGCTGAACTTCAGCGCAGACCTGATGGAAGCATCCAAGAATGGTCTGGAGCGTATCGTAAATGCAGCAGATAATCTGAAGTTCCTTATGGGAAATGCAAAAGCAGAAGCAATCACAGATGCAGAAGCAGAAAACTTTGCAAAGACAGAAGAATTCGTTGCAGGATTTGAAAAGGCAATGGACGATGACTTCAATACAGCAGATGCCGTTGCAGCAATCTTTGACCTTGTAAAATATATCAATACAACAACCGATGCAGAAAGTTCCAAAGAATATCTTCAGAAATTATTCGATTTGCTTGTGAAGTTAACAGGAGTTCTGGGACTGATCGTAGATAAGAAAGAAGAGATCCTGGACGAAGACATCGAGAAACTGATCGAGGAGCGTCAGGCAGCACGTAAGGCTAAAGACTTTGCAAGAGCCGATGCAATCCGTGATGAACTGTTAGAGAAGGGTATCATCTTAAAGGATACCAGAGAAGGAGTACAATGGAAAAGAGCGTAGAGTGGGGATTTGACACTTATATGCAGGAGATTTTCCAGATGAAAGAGGTGGATATTAAAGAATATTCACCTCTTACTTTGGCATATATCGGAGACTGCATTTATGATCTGATCATTAAATCCCTGGTGATCAATGAAGGAAACCGTCAGGTACAGAAACTGCACCAGAAGACCAGCTCTTATGTACAGGCATCCGCACAGTCGAAAATGATGCGTACGATGCAGGAATATCTGACAGAAGAAGAGCATGACCATCTATAAAAGAGGCCGCAATGCCAAGAGTGTATCGCCGGCGAAGAACCAGTCGATCACAGATTACAGACGTGCGACGGGATTCGAAGCCCTGCTTGGTTATCTGTATCTGAAAAAAGAGTGGAAAAGAATGCTGGAACTGGTTAAAATAGGTCTGGACAGTATCAAAGAACAATAAGGAGTGTCGAATATGAGTCACGATAAGAATGTACATGATAAGAAGATGCACGATAAAAAATCGTATGATAAGAAAGAAAATGAAAATATCATAGAAGGAAGAAATGCCGTCATGGAAGCATTTCGTTCCGGAAAACCGGTAGACAAGCTGTATGTACTGGACGGATGTCAGGACGGCGCAGTCAGATCCATCATCCGTGAGGCAAGAAAGCATGACACGATCCTGAACTTCGTGGAAAAGGACCGCTTAAACCAGTTGTCAGAGACCGGAAAACACCAGGGTGTGATCGCAAGTGTTGCCGCATATGAGTATGCAGAAGTAGAAGATATGTTAAAGCTTGCAGAAGAAAAAGGGGAAGATCCGTTCCTGATCATTTTGGATAATATCGAAGATCCGCACAATCTTGGTGCGATCATCCGTACCGCAAATCAGGCAGGTGCACATGGCGTGATCATTCCGAAGAGACGTGCAGTCGGACTGACGGCAACTGTGGCAAGAACTTCCGCAGGTGCGCTGAATTATACGCCGGTTGCAAAAGTAACGAATCTGGTAAAGACGATGGAAGATCTGAAGAAGAAGGGCCTGTGGTTTGTGTGTGCCGATATGGACGGCGATGTCATGTATGATGTCAATATGAAGGGGCCGATCGGTCTGGTGATCGGTAATGAAGGCGAAGGCGTGGGACGTCTGGTCAAAGACACTTGCGATTTTACCGCCAGAATCCCGATGAAAGGGGACATCGATTCCCTGAATGCATCGGTAGCAGCGGGCGTGCTTGCATATGAGATTGTGAGACAGAGGAGTGTATGACAGAGTATAAAAAATTAACAGATGAAGAACTGATACGCAGACTTCGGATGGGAGAAACGGGAATCATCGATTATCTGATGGAAAAATATAAGAATCTGGTCAGAAAAGAAGCCAATGCAATGTATCTGCTCGGCGGAGAGACAGACGACCTGATCCAGGAGGGAATGATTGGACTCTTTAAAGCGGTTCAGGACTACGATGTGGATCAGGAAGCTTCTTTCTTCAGTTTTGCAAGACTGTGTGTAACGAGACAGCTCTATTCGGCAATCGAAGCTTCGAACAGAAAGAAACACAGCCCGCTTAACAGTTATATTTCTTTGTATGAAAGAGAAGATGGCGAAGGTTCTCTGATCGATACGATGGAATCCGGACATGAGACGAATCCGGAAGAACTACTTGTCAGTCAGGAACACGCAAAGTCACTGGAAGAACGTCTGGAAAAAGATTTAAGTGAACTGGAACGCAGAGTCCTGTATCTTCATCTGATGGGAACGGATTATAAGACGATCGCAAAGCTGCTGGACCGGAGTCCGAAGACGATTGATAATGCACTTCAGAGAATCAAGGGGAAGATGCAGAAGATTCTGGAAAAGGAAAAATAGATATAATTAAAATACGATATGTCAAGAAAGAAAAAGTGTATATTTTGTAGAGTTTTTTGTATGTACAGGAAAATTACAGATTCTTATAATGATATATGCAGTAAAGGTAAAAATAGGAGGTATCGTAATGACAAAGAAAATATTAATCACCGGAGGCGCCGGTTATATCGGAAGTCACACAGCACTGGAACTTTTGAATGAAGGATATGAAGTTGTTGTATATGACAATCTGTGCAATTCATCAAAAGAATCTTTAAAGAGAGTAGAAGAGCTTTCTGGAAAGCACATTACATTTTATGAAGGAGATGTAATGGATGAAACTGCATTGAAGGCAATGATGGAAAAAGAGGGTGTAGATGCGGTGATTCACTGTGCAGCATTGAAGGCAGTCGGAGAATCTGTACAGAAGCCATTAGAGTATTACCGTAATAATATAACAGGAACCTTGACACTTATGGATGTTATGAAACAGACAGGTGTTAAGAATATCGTATTCAGTTCATCTGCAACTGTATACGGAAGTCCGGAGGAGATGCCGATTACAGAGGAGTGCCCGAAGGGACAGTGCACGAATCCTTACGGATGGACAAAATCCATGATGGAACAGATCATGACGGATGTACAGAAGGCCAATCCAGATATGAATGTTATTCTTCTTCGCTATTTCAACCCGGTAGGAGCACATGAAAGTGGACGTATCGGAGAGGATCCGAAGGGAATCCCGAACAACCTGATGCCATATATTTCACAGGTGGCAGTAGGAAAGCTTGAAAAACTCGGCGTATTCGGAGATGACTATGACACACCGGACGGAACTGGAGTCCGTGACTACATTCATGTAGTAGATCTTGCAAAAGGACACGTAAAAGCAATTAACTATATTTTCAGCAATCCGGGACTTGATGTGATCAATCTTGGAACGGGTGTTGGATATTCCGTGCTTGATATGGTAAAAGCATTCGGCAAAGCATGTGGAAAAGAGATTCCATATGAGATCAAAACCAAGAAGAGCCGGAGATATCGCGATGTGTTATGCAGATCCTGCCAAGGCAGCAAGAGTGCTTGGCTGGAAGGCTGAAAAAGGGCTGGATGAGATGTGTGCCGATACATGGAGATGGCAGTCACAGAATCCAAACGGATATGAAAAATAGAAATTTTTTAATAAGTTGGAAATACAATTTATATGCAGGGCAGTCTTTTCGCAGGCTGCCCTGTTTTTTATTGCCATGTATTCGTAAGGAGCTGCCAGTGGCAGGTCCTGTAGATATCAAAGTATGCAAGAGAAGTTGCCGGTGGCAGGTTCGGTAGATACCAAATAGAAATTCATATTTTTTGAATAGAATATCAAATGTTCATATGCATTCCCAAATGTTAAAATTTATTCATGCTAAAGAGCTGTGCAGAAAAAATGTAAGAAGGAGTAAAGAGGAATGGAAAATAACAGTAAGAGCAGTGTAGTATACCAGGGAAAGATTCCCGGAAGAGTAAAGTATACATTTGCATTTGGGGCATTGGGTAAGGATTTGATTTATGGAATGATCGCAACATTTTCGATGATCTATTTTACAGATATCATTAAAGTTGCACCGGCGTTTATTGGAACGATGTTCTTCGTGGCGAAGATCTGGGATGCGTTCAATGATCTGTTCATGGGAATGATCGTGGATAATACGAGAAGCCGTTTTGGAAAGTTTGTTCCGTGGCTTGTAATCGGAACGCTGATCAATGCGTTCGTATTTGTAACTGTATTTACAGATTTTCATCTGACAGGTGTGAAGCTTTGCGTCTTTGCGACGGTTGTATATATTTTATGGGGAATGACTTATACCATCATGGATATTCCATACTGGTCAGTGATTCCGAATCTGACTTCTGATCCACAGGAACGTGAAAAAGTATCGGTATTGCCAAGAATTTTTGCAAGTATCGGACAGTCACTGATCATTGCAGGCTTCGGTGTGCAGATTATTAAAGGACTTGGTGGTGATTACACAGGATATCACAGATTTGCACTGATCATTGCAGCAACATTTATTTTTACAATGGCTGTATGTGTGATCAATCTGCCGAAGATCCAGCATGATGTTGAGGAAAAGGACAAGATGAAATTCAAAGATATCTTTACTGTCATTAAGAAGAATGATCAGTTAAGATGGGCAGTATTACTGATTCTTTTATATAACGTGGCAATTCAGGCAATCATGGGAGTTGCAACTTATTACTTCAGTTATGTATGTAATAATGCGGGAATGTTATCTGCATTTATGATCAGTGCATCGGTTGCAGAAGTAGTCGGACTTCTGATCTTTCCGAAGGTAACAAAGGTGTTATCCAGAAAGAAAGCGTTCCTGATGGCATGTGTACTCCCGCCAATCGGGTTGATCTTATTACTGATCGTTGGTATTGCATGCCCGAATAACATTGCGCTGACAGCAGTTGCAGGTGTGATCGTTAAGACAGGAACCGGTCTGGAACTTGGATGTGCGACAGTATTCCTTGCAGATGTTGTTGATTATGGTGAGTATGTTCTTGGAACGAGAAATGAAGGAGTGGTATTCTCTTTACAGACACTGATCGTAAAACTGACCGCAGCATTTACTTCACTGGCAATCGGATTTGTACTGGAACTTACCGGATATGTACCGAATGCAGTACAGTCGCTGTCAACACAGAATTCTATCCGTGTATTGATGTGTATCGTACCGACAATCGGAGTCATTCTGGCATACATCGTATATAAGAACAAATATAAATTAAGCGATGAATTTATGAAAAAAGTAGTGGCTAAGATTAATGGCTCCGGAGAGGAAGCATAAAAAGGCGAAATACATAATCATAAGGCAAGCTGGATTTTAAATTAAAATCGGCTTGCCTTATTGCTGTATACGCAGGTACATTATATAATCTAAGAATACTTAACAGGTTACAAAAGCAACAGTAAATAAATACATTGATTGAGAAGAAACAGAAGAAAGACATGAAAATAAGTTGGAAAATGGAGAGGAACCGTGAGGATATTTAGTATTATTCTGGCAGACGATGAACAGCAGATCCTGTATGGAATGAAAAAAGGAATTGAATGGGAAAAACTTGGATTTCGTGTGGCCGGAGTGGCACAGAATGGGAAAGAAGCATTGGAACTGATGGAAGAGGTGCATCCGGATCTGGTGATCAGTGATATTAAGATGCCATTTATGGATGGACTGGAACTGGCAAAGCATATCCATGAGGATTATATGAACACGAAAGTAATCTTATTCTCCGGATGGGATGATTTTGAATATGCAAGACTCGCAATCAGTTATGGGGTATCGGAATATATTATGAAACCCATCAACTATGAGGAGATGCAGAATCTTCTTATGAAGATGCACGAAGAACTCGATAAAGAATACAATGAAAAAATGAACCGTGCCCGGTTGGAACATGCCTATATGGAGAGCCTTCCGCTTTTGCGGCAACAGTTTTTTACTCGCCTGGTAACAGAAAAAATGAATAAAAATGAGTTGCAAAGTCAGATTGATAATCTGAAGCTGGAATTTACAGATGCAGTATATTCGGTTGTTGCCATGAAAGTGGGCAGAGGGGATGAAAAGGATGTACTGAGCGAACTGGCAGTGAAGCAGACCATAAAAGAGGCATTGGAAAGATCACACGTGTATACGAATTTGGTATGAGTGATAATGAGATATTCATTCTGGGCAGTAATAAAAAACATGATGTCGGAAGAATCACAAGGACGATTGATGAAGCAGTCGTTTTGATCGAACGTATTTTCCAAAGCAGGATTTCCTGCGGAATCAGTGTCAGCAGGGAGAAAATTGAGGATATGCCGTCATTGTATGAACAGGCACTTGAGGCACTGGATTACAATCTGGTAACGGTAGAAGAAAGTTATACGTATTATAATGACATCATGCCGGTGCAGGATGTCAAAGAAGACTGGAATACAAAAGTAGAGAATATAGGGAAAAATATCACACATTATACGGAAGAAGAGTTAAAAAGTCAGGTGGAAAGTCTGCTTGCATGGCTTCATAGGAGACAGTATTCGTTAAACGAATATCAGGTTCTGATCCTGGAAATTTCATTTTCATTCTCTAGATTTTACAAAAAATATCAGATCACATCGGATATGGAATTTGCAGGAACGAAGAAAATGGCAGTGAAGATTCTCTCGTTAAGTACAGGGGAAGAGCTGGATCACTGGCTGGTCAATTACTGTGAACTGATCCGGTCGCTGATTCAGAAAAAACAGATTGATAATAATGTCATCCTGGCGGAACATGCGCGCAAGATCGTAGAAGAGAGGTTTCCGGATCCTGACTTAAGTGTAGAGACCGTGTGTGGGGAGCTTCATGTCAGTTCATCGTATTTTTCGAAAATCTTCAAACAGGAAACAGGTGGAACATTTGTGAACTATCTGACCGGACGTCGGATGGAAGAGGCGAAAAAACTGCTTTTACAGACAGATTATAAGAGTCAGGTGATCGGAAATATGGTGGGATATCCGGAGCCGAATTATTTCAGCTATGTATTTAAGAAAAATTGTGGAATGTCTCCGGTAAAATACAGAAAACAGGGGGAGATGCGGATGAAGGATAAAAAAGTAAGTATCCGTATTGTGTTCCCGTTCGTGATGTCTGTTTCCATTGCGGTCTGTATTATAAGCTGTATGTTTTTGTTTTCGCATTATTTTTCGGGATATTTCCAAAGAGATACTATTGAGAAAGTATCAAAACAGAAAAAAACGCTGTCCCAGGATTTAGAAGCGGAGATAGAGAATATCAATGAACTGATCAACTCGATTTATTATCAGGATATCCGGACCTATGATACGGCAACAGAAATGTTTCAAAGAGAAATGGAACAACGTATGGTGCGGGAATCAGAGGTGCTTTATAGCGCTGCAATTTACGATGCATATGGAAGCAGTCTGTGGCATTCGGAAAAATTACCGGACAGGAATAAAGCGGAGGTAAAACAGGAAGACTGGTTTCAAAATGCACAAAAGAATATAGAGACGATTCATTACGGAGAGAAGAAACTTGTACAACCAGACAAGGCAAGATACGTTTATGAAATCAGCCGTTACATAGAATATGTGGAAAATGGCAATATGAAGTCCGGAGTACTGCTTCTGGAGTATTATACGGATTCGATAGATGAGGTATTGCTGCATTATAAGAGTCAAAAATCGGCATACTGTTACCTTCTGGATACAAACCGGCGATTACTGTATCATCCATTTGAAAAAGAGATCGTTTCGGGAATGTATCAGGAAAAAACGGTGAAAGAGGCAATGGCCTGCAAGAATTATAAAATAGAAGAGCAGAGCGGAGGAAAATGGCTGATTGAGCGCCAGCAGATTGGATATACCGGATGGAATGTGGTACTCGTAAACTCGATGTCCAGTCTGGATTTTGAAAGTTATAATCTGCACTATGTTGCATGGTTTACTCTGCTGCTGGTTGGCGTGATATTAATTTTCCTGGATATTTTACTTTTTAGAAGCTTTACGGATCCGGTTTATCGTCTGCTTCAGACGATGCAGGAATTTGGAAAAGGCAATTATGATATTAAGGCAAAAGAAGAGGGAATTGGAGAACTGAAAAATCTCAGCGCACATTTTAATATCATGGCAGATAAGCTGCAGGAACAGATGGAAGAAATCCGAAGGAACGAACGCGAGCGTCAGCAGATGGAGAAGAAGTTACTGCAGTCTCAGATTAATCCACATTTTCTGTATAACACATTGGACTCGATCATCTGGATGATACGAAGTGAGGAATATGAAGGGGCAGGAAAGATGGTATCTCTGCTTGCAAAGTTTTCCGTATCTCTCTAAGTCAGGGAAAGATATGATTCCGTTGGAGAAAGAATTGGAACATGCATCTAGTTATCTCGCAATTCAGAATATCCGATTTAAGGATAAATTTGAATTTCAGATAGAGGCAGATCCGGCATTGTTAAAATACTTGTGTCCGAAATTGTCCATTCAGCCGCTGCTTGAAAATGCGATTTATCATGGCATGGAGGGAATGTATGAGGACGGAGAGATTACCATCCCGGATCTATGATAGGGATGGAGATATTGGAATTGATGTAGCAGATAACGGACCTGGAATGACACAGGAAACCATAGATCATATCATGCACAACAAAGTAATTTCGAGCAAACGCGGATCGGGGATTGGTGTGCGGAATGTAAACGAACGGATTCAGCTGATCTACGGAGAGGATTATGGCGTAATCATCACGAGCGAACTGGATGAAGGAACGACAGCGACCATTACAATTCCAAAGATGGAGGAAACCGATGATGCAAGGTAGAAAAAACATATATTGCTGATCCTTTTACTTCTTTTGATCGCATTTGTATCCATGCAGATGATGGCAGGCCAGAATTACACAGAGGAAAAGATGAGGATTACGGTGATCTTACCGAAAGACAGTCAGAATGAGCTGTATGGCCTGTTGGATGGAATACGGGACCAGGCTTATGATGACCATGTGAAATTGGATGTATGGTATAAAAGCAGACTGACGGAAAAAGCGTTGGATGAACTTGTGAAAGAAGAAATGGAGAATGGCTCTGAAGGGATCCTTCTTGTATATCCGGAAATGTATCTGGAGAAAAAGGAAGGCGGTTATAAGAAAAATAATCTTCTGGCAGTGACAGATACGATGCAGAGTGAGTTTAAGTATTATGCAGCTACTTTAAAAAGTAAGAAAGAACAATATCGTCTGCCGGTAGAAGATGCAGTGCTGGAGCAGGTGAGAAATGGGGAAAAACCATTCATTTAATGTAGAAAATACATACAGACTTGGCTATGAAAGCATGCAGATGTTAGAAAAGAAAGGAAAGACAAAAGATATGAAGAATATTTGTCTGAAGCCGGTAAGACTGGATAAAGAAGGATGGAAAGCGGTGAATATGATGCGCTGCTTTCAAGGTGATCGGAAGATGAAACACGGTAAAAAATGCAAGATAGATAAATATACCCTCATACTGATCGTTTTGCTCCTTCTTCTGACCGGACTTGTGATCGCATGGAAACTGCCGCAAAAAGAAGACCGGTATATACATGTCGGAATTGCAGTATATGACCGTAGCGATACATTTATGGAAAGTTATATCAGAGAACTGGAAGATAAGATAGGACAGACGAGAATACTTGGGGAAAAAAAGTATCTTATGAAATCTATGATGCAGAAGGGATCGGCAGCCGTCAGGAAAAACAGCTGCAGGAGATGTATGCTCAGGATTACGATGTGATGCTTGTAAATCTTGTAGAACCGGCATCGGCGGCAAGTGTACTGACTGACGCCAAAGATGCAGACATACCAGTCATCTTATTTAACAGGGAGATTGATGAAAAGGACTTGAAAATATCGAAAAATGTCTGGTATGTAGGAACGGATGCCAGAGAGGCCGGTGTGATGCAGGGGGAACTGTTGAAAGATCTCTGGAAAAACAAAGCAGAATACTCGACTGGAATGGAAATGGAATGCTGGATTATGTACTGGTAGAAGGAGAAGAATCACATTTTGATGCAATCCGCAGAACAAGCGGATTCCTGGAAACGGGTGCAGAACTTCCGTTGAATCAGAAGGGAAATATCCTGGCTGAATGGAAGAGAGAGCTGGCTTATGAAAAGTTTGCGGCATTAGATGACGAGGCAGTACAGAACGTAGAGGCTGTTATCTGCAATAACGATGATATGGCACTTGGGGTATATGATTATTACAAAGAAAAAATCTGAAACTTCCAGTGATCATCGGGATTAATAACAGTGAAGAAATGCACCAGAAGATTATGTCGGGTGAAATGTATGGAACGATTGACAATAAGATGGAAGATCAGGTAATGGAAATATGCCGGCTGATGCAGGCAATTTTGAAAAAGGATACAGGATCATATCAGAAAGTGTGGTATAGTACGCCGAAGGCAATCGTTAAAGCGGAAGGAACAGAATGAAAGCAAAAGAAAAGAAGAACTAAAAAATAAAAACTCTGTAAATCAATCATGATTTACAGAGCTTTTCTTTTAAGCTGCCTAGCGGAATCGAACCGCCGACCTCCGCCTTACCAAGCGACGCTCTACCGACTGAGCCAAGGCAGCATGCATAGTGATATGCAACATTGATACTATACAATGAATCAGGTGATTTTGTCAATACATTTTTTTGTGATACCGGGAGAAAATCAAAAGAAATATAAAGAAAACATATTGCCGGAAAATGAAAATAGGAATAGAATAGTAATTTAGAACATGGTAGACAGAAGAGGGAGAGAAACATGAAAAAGATGAAGACAATGACAGAGGGCGTGATCTGGAAAGAAATACTTTTTTTTGCAATCCGCTGATTCTGGGGAATTTGTTTCAACAGTTATATAATACGGTGGATTCGATTATTGTCGGCAACTATGTGGGAAGTAACGCACTGGCAGCAGTCGGATCCAGCGGTGCGATCATTAACCTGCTGATCGGTTTCTGCATAGGAGCATCGACTGGTGCAGGTGTTGTGATCTCGCAGTTTTATGGGGCCCAAAATACAAAAGGCGTGAGGAAGGCCGTACATACTACGATGGCGATCGCGCTGGTAGCAGGAGTGCTTCTGACTGTAATCGGAATTACAGTGACACCATCGATGCTGCGCCTGATGGGAACACCGGACAAGGTATTTGAACAGTCGGTAATCTATCTGCAGGTATATTTTGGCGGTAAGTTTAATTTCGGTTAGTTTTACAATATGTCGGCGGGTGGTTCTGAATGCCGTGGGCAATTCCAGACGTTCCCTGGTATACCTGATGATCGCGGCGATTTCAAATATATTCCTGGATCTGATCATGGTTGTCGGACTGAAGCTTGGAATCGTTGGCGCGGCACTGGCTACGGATATCAGTCAGTTGATATCATGCATTTTTATATGGGGATTTCTGATCAGAAGTGAAGATGTATATAAGTTGAAGATTAAGGAAATCCGCTGCTATGACCATCTGCTTTCCAAAATCATCCGTATCGGAATCCCGACGGGAATCCAGAATATTGTAATTTCACTTTCGAATCTGATCGTACAGACGAGCGTGAATAGTTTCGGGGCAACGGTTATGGCCGGATTTGCGGCATATATAAAGATTGATGGATTTAACATCCTTCCGGTATTGAGCATCAGTATGGCCGCAACTACATTTGCGGGACAGAATATTGGCGCCAGAAAGCCGGACAGAGTCAGAAAAGGAATGTATATATCTACTGTGATGGGGGCTGGCTATTCGGTGTTAACCGGGATTATGTTGCTGATATTTGCCCCACAGGTGATAGGTGTCTTTACGACGAACCAGAAGGTTGTGGAGTATGGTGTATATATTATGAGATATTTCTGTCCGTTTTACTGGATGCTTGGAATTCTGCATGTGCTGGGAGGAACGATACGAGGAACAGGCAAGACGATGCAGGCAATGGTCGTATTTCTGGTATCTTTGTGCGGATTCCGTGTGATGTGGATCGCAGGAACCATGGCATGGGCAAAGAGTCTCGGCCATGTGATGATGTGCTATCCGACCTCATGCTTTTGGGTATGCTTCTGATGCTTCTGTATGTCCGGAAAGGAAACTGGATGGTCTTAAGGAAGGAAAAGTTATAGAGAAATGCAAAAAAGTTTGAAGACAAAAGGATGTCTTCAAACTTTTTTGATTTATAGCTGATTATTTTGAAGAAATCAGACATATAAAGGTCATAAAAATAAAAAAAGAGGTTTCTGGTGCTGAAATCATTGACAAACGACATGCTGTGATTTATTTTTTAGATAAAGTCCAAAAAGAGGAGATTATTTATGAACAGGAATAATATGATACAGACACTTAGAAGATTTAAAGTCACATCGGGATATAAAGGATACTATTATCTTCTGGATGCTGCAGATATCATTAGCGGATTCCATACAAAAGAAGAGCCGTTTGCGACACAGAATGATATATATATCCCGATAGGAGAAAAACACGAAACCAGTTTTTATAATGTGGAACGCGGGATACGTGTAGTTGTTGATAAGTGTTGGAAAGAAGATAAAGAACTTATGATGGAGATCCTTGGTTACCATGCGATCAAGTGTCCAAGTAATTCTGAATTTCTGGATGCATTTACATTTTTCTGCGAAAACCGGTAAAAGAGGTATCTTCCCTTGTTTCATCATATTTTTTATGATAAGATAATGAGCATAATGTATAGTTAAAACCTAAGGAGGACACCATGGGAGAAGAAACAACAGTTTCCAAAAAATTTTATTGAACAGGAAATAGATAAAGATCTTGCAGAAGGAGTATACAGTGAAGTATGTACGAGATTTCCGCCGGAACCGAACGGATATCTGCATATCGGACATGCGAGTCGATTCTTCTGAATTCAGGACTTGCAAAGAAATATAACGGAACCTTTCATTTGAGATTTGACGATACGAACCCGATGAAAGAGGATATGGAATTCGTAGAGTCCATCAAAGAAGAT
>ENA-OPZD01000182-OPZD01000182.1-human-gut-metagenome-genome-assembly--contig:-NODE-182-length-19823-cov-2.862256_pt1 | contig 19823 bp, 25 predicted proteins | sample MGYA00242479_ERZ504495 | MGnify/ENA primary metagenome ERZ504495 (study PRJEB26092, sample SAMD00036286) | human gut metagenome | host: Homo sapiens | study: EMG produced TPA metagenomics assembly of... | reverse complement strand
CCCTTCAATCTGCGGATCCAACGGTTCTGCCAGCCTTTATATCCCCTGATTCCCAGTCCGAGCACATAGTTTCCAGTTCATCGACTTCCTCGCAGGCGAATCCTGCAAGATTCGTTCTTAAGAAGCGGAATACACTTTCATAAGAGAAATTCTTTTCCGCCATATTCAGAAGACTCCTTATATATTCTACAAATGAATTCAACAGGATGCTTCTCTTATGATCCATAAACACCGGAATCCCGTAATTCTCAAATGCCTGTTCCAGATAGTCTCCATATACATTCATATCACTGACGATCACACCGATATCTCTGTATCTGTACTGCTCTTTACGTACCAGTCTGCGGATTCCCTCTGCCACTGCATCTGCTTCCTGTCTTGGGTTCCCTGCTGCATGGATTTCCAGATTCTCCACAGCTTTATCATACCTTCCAGACCCGTACCGGAAGATATTTCTCTCCAAAAATGCAAGTTCCTGGTTCTTTTCAAATCGTTTCACCGGATATCCATACAGGCAGACCGGTTCTTCTACCTCTATATGATCTTCCCCCGCCATTCTGACCAGTGTCGTTACCATCTGCTTACTCAGTCCAAACAGCTGATATGGATGTTTATAAGCATACGGATTCTCCCGTTCATCCATCGTAACTGTCACCCAGACTTCCTTGCAGCACCGCATAAGTTCCAGTATCAGCCGGTTCTGCACCGGTGTAAATCCGGTAAATCCGTCAAGAACTACAACACTGTTTTTCAAAAAGTTCTGATTCTTTTACCTGACTGTTCAATACATCCAGCAATTCTTCCTTCGTGATATACCGCTCTCTTAAGTAATCCTGAAAACCTTCATACAAAAGCCTGATATCTTTTAACTTGTAATACAATCTGGAGTCTTCATCCAGATGATCCAGCATCTCATCCATCTCTTCTTCCCCGATATCATACTGTGTAAATTCGGATATCACGGATTTTACCTCACTGATATAGCCAAGTTTCTTAATATTCCCTTTCAATACCGTCAGTTTGTTCTCATAATCCCCTGCAATCTTTCTGAGGATCAGGTTTTTTCCCTCATCATCCAGAACCTGCATCTGCTTTGTACCGGTCTCTTCAAATACCCGGTAAGCAAGTCTTGCAAAACTCAGTACATCGATATTCATGATACCGTGTCTCGGATGCATACTGACCAGATCCTTCTGCGTCTGCATTGTGAACTGTTCCGGTACGAGCACTATGAAATTCTTCAGTGGGTATTTTTCTGATTCTTCTATGACATGCTGATATAAATAAGTTGATTTTCCTGAGCCGGATGGCCCGAATACAAATTTTAAAGGCATAAGGTTTCCTCCTTATGCCCTAGTATAACACGAATATATGTTTGTGTATAGCCGTAAAACCTGCTTTTATACTGTCATTCACGACAGCTTTTGCAAGATTTCCCCGGTATCTTATAATGCACGCAGTCTCTCTGCAAATTCATTACTAAGTGTCATTTTCGCAACGTAGAACACATCTCCTGTCATGTATACATTCCAGTCATCTTCTACTTCTACCTGGAGTTCTCCTCCCGGCATATGAACGATCACTTTACTGTTCGTAAGTCCCAGTTTGTACGCTACACCTGCTGCCGCACATGCTCCGGTTCCGGATGCTCTGGTGTATCCTGCACCACGCTCAAAAATCTCGATCGCAATATTCTCTTTATCCATCACCTGCATGATCTGTGTATTGATTCTGTTCGGGAAATATCTTGCGATCTCGGAATAATCACCGATCTTGCATACCAGCGGTTTGGAAATCTCACGCATAGGAATCACGCAGTGTGGATTACCGATGGATACACAGGTAACCGGATACAACGTCCTTCCGAATACCATGTCCTCGTTGATCACTTCACGCCTCTCGCCGATGACCGGGATCTCATCACTCCAAATGATAATTTTCCCATAGATACACGCAGCCGGCTTCCATCTTCATTTAAGAATGTCACTTCCACCGGACCGTTTCCTGTATATAATTTGAAATTCTTTTTCTGTACGTAACCGGCATCTTTCAGATATTTTGCAAAAATACGGACACCGTTTCCACTGGTCTCTGATTCACTTCCGTCCGGATTCCATACTTTTACATGCATACCGTCTTCTTTCAGGATCGGTCCTTCCAGAACTCCGTCAGCGCCAAGCCCTTCATTACGATCACAGATCATTTTTACATTTGCCTGATCCAGTTCTAATTCATTATGATTCGGATCAAATACAAGATAATCATTCCCCAATCCATGATAACGTTCCAATACTACTTTCATCTTTCTTCCTCCTGATTTTTAATCCCCGTCTTTAATTACATTTAAAAATTTCTTCTGTTGTATTTTTATTTCTTTTGACTGTATATAGTTCACGCAGAGTATTTGCCGCTTACTGCATCTGTTAGCTGCATCTTTCTCTTTATCCATATCATAACAGGCATTATTTCCATAATCTACACAAATAATGCCATGTTTCTTGCAAATAATGCTATTTTCCTATAAACTGATTACAGATACTATTTGCAGCTTTTTATCTGTCTCGAATCACTCTGATTTTGATATTGTATTTTTAATAATATATGGAGGATATATATGGAACAATACGAGAAAAAAGGATATCTGAACAGTGAATTCAGACTTTTTCACCTGACTGATCAGGATACCAAAGAAATAGATTACCATTATCACGATTTTGATAAGATTACAATCTTTATTCAGGGAAAGGTCAATTATATGATCGAAGGCCGCTCTTACGACCTAAAACCTTATGATATCGTTCTGGTAAAACAGGGAGATATCCATAAACTGACGGTAGACAATTCCTGTCCTTATGAGAGGATTATTGTCTACATCTCTCCGAATTTTATGAACGCATACCAGACCGAAAACTACGATCTAAGTTACTGTTTCCAGAAAGCTGATCAGGAGCACTCCAATGTTCTGCGCATCCCTTCACCTGAAAAGAGTTCCCTGTTCCGTTCTATCTCCAATCTAGAACACTCTTTCACTGACGGCGGCTATGCTTCCGAACTCTACCGGCAGGTAATGTTCCTGGAATTCATGATCCATTTGAACCGTGCGGTAAGAAAAAACCGGCTGGAATACATTGACACGGATAATTGTAACGAAAGGTGCTCGCCATCCTTGACTACGTCGGCGAACATCTCTGCGAGAACTTATCGATCGACCTGATCGCCAGACATTTTTATATCAGCAAATATTATATGATGAGATTATTCAAGCAGGAAACCGGTTATACACTGGGACAATATATCTCCCAGAAACGGCTCCTGCTTGCAAAAGAACTATTATCTTCCGGTGTGCCTGGCACACAGGTTTGTTACGATTGTGGATTTAAAGATTATTCTACGTTTTCCAGAGCTTATAAGCAATTGTTCGGTGTAACGCCTTCCGGACGTACCTGCCCATAAAGTTCTGCCGGAACGAATGCCCGCACGAAGATACCATCTTCCCGGTACTCTTCCTCCTGAAGTTCTCCGTACTTCCGGATCTTTTGGATCTTTCCGGCTTCTTTATATGGATACAATGCCTCAATCTCCACTTTCCGCTCCCTCAATACAGCTTCTATGGACTGAAGAAATCCTGTAATTCCTTCTCCCGTCTTTGCCGAGATTTTTACATGATAATCTGCACGCAGGTCTCTCGGAACCCAGGTATCTTCCATTCGGTCAATCTTATTAAATACCGTGATCACCGGCTTATCTTTCACTCCGAGATTCTGCAGTGTCTCATATACGGTATACATCTGTTCATCCATCTGCGGATTCGAAGCATCCACTACATGCAGGATGATGTCCGCATATTTTGCTTCTTCCAGCGTACTCCGAAAAGCTTCGATCAGATGATGTGGAAGCTTTCTGATAAATCCTACCGTATCTGTCATGAGAATTTCCTGACCGCTTGGCAGTTTCAGATCCCTGGTAGTAGGATCCAGAGTTGCAAATAATTTATCTTCTGCAAGAATTCCTGCACCGGTCAGAGCATTTAACAATGTAGATTTCCCCGCATTCGTGTATCCTACGATTGCTGCTACCGGAATATGGCTTCTGCTTCTCTGCTCTCTGGTCACTTCCCGGTGTTTTTTGACATCCTTTAATTCACGGTTCAGTTGTGCGATCCGGCTTTTGATCAGGCGGCGATCCATCTCCAGCTTCTTCTCTCCCGGTCCTCTGGTTCCAATTCCGCCTCCCAGTCTGGACATCGCTCTTCCCCAGCCGGTCAGTCTGGTCTGCTGATACTTAAGCTGCGCCAGTTCTACCTGTATCTTACCTTCACTGGTCGATGCTCTTGCCGCAAAGATATCTAGAATGATCAGGGTTCTGTCCATGACTTTCACATCCAGCTCATCCTGCAGGTTCTTCATCTGCGCCGGAGACAATTCATCATCACACACAATCCCGGTCGCACGCAATTCCCAGATCATATTTTTAATTCTTCTATCTTTCCCTTCCCGACATAAGTTGCCGGATGCTGCTGCTCCCGGTTCTGGATCAGCATTCCTGCCGTCTCCGCCCCGGCTGTCGATACCAGATCTTTTAATTCTTCCAGTGATTCTTTTGTATCATCCTGATCCGAGAGTGCAACTCCGACCAGAATCACTTTTTCTGTTTCATCTTTTATTTCTATCATATTCTATTAACGCGTCTCCAGGAATTCTGCTTCTTTTTTAGCTGCCTTGTCATTTGGGTAACTATCCAGATATTCTTCCAGTTTTACTTCCGCACTCTCCCAGTCTTCCATCTTCTCATAAGCAACGATGATGTTATATTTCATTTCTTTCTTCATCTTCTTGCTGACGTCATCCTGTTCCAGTCCGAGATTATAATAGTTCAACGCTTCTTTTGCTTTTCCCAATTTCAGATCACAGTTTCCGATGAGATTGTAAATTGTTCCTGTCTTCTCAGCATTATTATCCAGAGCCTTCCTGAATGCATTTCTTGCCCCTTTATAATCTTTCTGTTCCCATTTCACAATGCCGATTCCTCTCCAGGCATCTCCGGTATTCTTATTCTTTTCTATTGCCTGTTCAAACTGTTCAACCGCCTGATCGTATTCTCCTTTTTCAAGATACTCAACTCCCTTTTTCGAAGGATTTCCACAGGCAGTCAGTAACAGACCTGCACTGAATATTGCAAGTAGTGCTTTTCCTCTTTTCATACTTTTTCTATATACTCCTCATTTACTCAATCTGCCAGTCAATCGGTTCTATTCCGTGCGCTCTCAGATAATCGTTCGTCTGACTGAATGGCTTACTTCCAAAAATCCGCGGTATGCAGACAGCGGACTCGGATGCGGTGCTTTCAGGATCAGATGCTTCGGATTATTCAGCATCCTCGCCTTCCTCTGCGCCGGCGCTCCCCATAAGATGAACACGATTGGACGGTCCTGACTGTTAAGTGCCATGATCGCCGCATCGGTAAATTCTTCCCATCCGATATCCTTATGGGAATTCGCCTGATGTGCCCTTACGGTTAATACCGTATTCAACATCAGCACGCCCTGCTCTGCCCATTTTGTCAGACAGCCGTGATTCGGGATCGTACATCCCAGATCATCATGCAGTTCTTTATAAATATTCACAAGCGAAGGCGGCACATCCACACCTTTTTTTACCGAAAAGCAGAGTCCATGCGCCTGTCCTACATTATGATATGGATCCTGTCCCAGAATTACTGCCTTTACATTATGAAGCGGTGTCAGATGAAATGCATTGAAGATATCGTCTGCCGGCGGAAAGATCTGTCTTGTTCTGTATTCCTCATTTACTGTCTCAAATAATTTCTTATAATATGGCTTTTTGAACTCTTCTTTCAGAGCGTCCAGCCAGTCATTATTGATTGCTGCCATTGTCTTTTACACTATCCTTTTTATTTTTTTATCCTCGCTGTCATACAGACTGCAAACTACAGACGGACAGATACACCTTTTCCTCTTAAATATTCTTTTACTTCTCTGATTTCCAGTTCTTTGTAATGGAATAAAGATGCCGCCAACGCTGCATCTGCTTTTCCCTCTGTCAGTGCATCGTAGAAATGTTCCAGATTGCCGGCTCCACCGGATGCGATCACCGGAATACTTACTTCTTCTGCGATTGCTCTTGTAAGTTCCAGATCATATCCCGCTTTCGTTCCGTCGCAGTCCATACTGGTCAGAAGAATCTCTCCCGCACCAAGTTTCTCCACTTTTGCTGCCCATTCCACAGCATCAATTCCCACATCGATACGTCCGCCATTCTTATAGATATTCCATCCGCTTCCATCTTCTCGTTTCTTTGCATCAATCGCCACAACCACACACTGGCTTCCGAACTTTTCCGCCGCTTCCGAAATTAAATTTGGTGTATTGATCGCGGATGAATTGATAGAAATCTTATCCGCACCCTCTCTCAGGAGAGCTTTAAAATCATCCACTGTACGGATTCCTCCACCCACCGTAAACGGAATAAACACATTTTCCGCTACTTTGCGGACCATATCGACAACTGTACCCCGCGCATCCGAAGATGCTGTAATGTCCAGAAATACCAGTTCATCCGCCCCTGCTTTATCATATGCCTTTGCAATCTCGACAGGATCTCCCGCATCCCTTAAGGATACAAAATTAACTCCTTTTACCACTCTTCCGTTATTTACGTCCAGACATGGGATAATTCTTTTTGTATGCATTGCCTTGTCCCCCTATAATTCCACAAAGTTTTTTAAGATCTGAATTCCTATATCACTGCTCTTTTCCGGATGGAACTGGCACGCAAACACATTTCCCTGTTCTACCGAAGCATGGATATGTGTACTATACTCTGTTGTTGCAGTCACAATATCTTCATTCTCTGCTTTCAGATAATAAGAATGTACAAAATATACATAGGAATCTTCCGGAATATCTTTAAATAATCTTCCGTTATTTTGGAATTTTAGTGAGTTCCATCCCATGTGAGGGATCTTAAGTCCTTCCTGATCCGGGATTCTTAATATCTCTCCCTTCAAGATCCCAAGACCTTCCACACCCGGAGTCTCATCACTTCGTTCAAATAATAACTGCAGTCCGAGGCAGATTCCAAGAAATGGCGTTCCTTTGGCTGTTACGTCTCTGATTACTTCATCAAGTCCATACTGTCTGAGTTTTCCCATCGCATCTCCGAATGCTCCGACTCCCGGAAGGATTACCTTATCTGCATTCATGATCGTCTCTCTGTCTCTTGTGATTGTTACTTCCTGTCCCAGAAGCTGCATGGCTTTTTCCACGCTCTTTATATTTCCTGCATCGTAATCGATAATCGCTATCATCTCGTCATCCTGCCTTTCGTGTGATGTGGGACTCTCCGGCCATTCATTCCGTGCCCATTATCTTTTATTGTACATCAAGTTCAAACCAGAATTCAACTCCATTATCATAATTCTTTACTCCATATTCCTGATGGAAAGATTTCATAATCGCTTTTACAATAGAAAGTCCGATTCCATTACCGCCATATTCGCGTGTATGCGCTTTATCGACTTTATAAAATTTATCCCAGATATGTACGATATCTGCTTCTGGTATCGGAGTTCCGGTATTAAATACGGATACCCGTACTTTACCGTCTTTTTGAACCATTTTTACCTCTATCACCATATCCCCGCTGACATGATGACATGCATTGCTGACATAATTTTTCACGACCTGCTCTACTTTAAATTCGTCTGCCCATGCATAGATATCTTCTTCTGTATGCAGGAGAATTTTTGCACCTGCCTGATCTGCCATGATTTCCATACTCTGGAGCACGCCTCTTACAAGTGCTGTAAGATTAAATCTGTCAAACACAATATCCTCATCGCCGAATTCCAGTTGATTTAATGTCAGAAGATTCTTAACCATCTGATTCATCTTGGAAGCTTCATCCATGATCACCTCACAGTAGAATTCCCTGCTCTCCGCATCTTCATTCACACCCTCTTTTAATCCTTCGGCATATCCCTGGATCAGTGCGATCGGCGTCTTTAATTCATGCGATACATTTCCCAAAAACTCATTTCTCATCTTTTCCAGCTTGTCTTTCTGTTCGATATCTTTCTGCAGGCTGTTATTCGCCTTCTTAAGCTCCGAAATTGTGCTTTCCAGTTTTTCCGACATCCGGTTAAAGTTCTCACCAAGTTCGCCAATCTCATTACTTCCACCACTGGTATACTTCGCATCAAAATCAAGATCTGCCATACGGTCTGATAATCTTGCCAGTTCACAGATCGGTTCTGTGATCCGTTTTGCAAAATACCAGATCAGGAAGATAGATATAACGATCAGAATACTCCCTATATACAATAAGAAACGATTCGATATTGCTGCGCTCTCCCGCATACTTTCTACCGGACTTCTGAGCAGGAACTGACTGCCATCATCCAGCTTCCCCACATATCTACATAATAGTTCTGATTCCATGGATCCCATGACTGATTGATCTGGTAAACTTCCGTGGAATCCAGGATTCTGCTTTCTTTCTGTGCCTGATTCAGAAAATATCCCATCATCTGATTCTTCAGCATATTCTTATCATGCACATTTGTATGTACATCATTATCTTTTTCTATGACCAGATAAGAAATATTATTCTTTTCAGCGAAATGAATAAGTGAACTGTTTTTCCTTACACTGTTCCACTTTTCTTCATTTGATACATTATTTAGCTTTTCATAAAGCTCTATAAAACGGGATTCCTTCTTACTGATATAATATGGTTCCAGAAATTTGCCATTGATGAACATTAATGTCACTACCAGGCAGATCAGCAGTCCTACAAAACGCCATGATCATCTGCGTCTTGATCGAATGATGCCTGTTTTTTGATCTTTGCTTTTTTTTCTTCACTTATGATTTTCATTCTTCATCAACCTCAAATTTGTAACCCATCCCCCAGATTGTCTTGATATAATTTCCTTTTTCTCCGAGTTTGCTTCTTAACTTCTTAACATGTGTATCAATGGTTCTTGCATCTCCAAAATAATCGTAATCCCATACATTATTCAAAATTTTCTCTCTTGATAATGCAATGCCCTGATTCTCAACAAAATACGTCAGAAGTTCAAATTCTTTAAAGCTTAATTCAATCTCCTTATCATCAATCTTCACCTGATGTGCCGCTTTGTCGATCACAATTCCGCCGGCATTGATCTCATTACTCTCTCCTATTACATTGGCTCTTCTTAAGATTGCATTCACTCTGGCTACCAGGATCTTCGGGCTGAACGGTTTTGAAATATATTCGTCAACGCCAAGATCAAATCCCTGTAATTCGTCTCTCTCTTCTGATCTTGCAGTCAGCATGATAATCGGAACTTTGGATGACTGGCGCACTTCGCGGCATACCTGCCAGCCGTCCATTCTTGGCATCATCACATCCAGGATGATCAGCGCAATATCCTTTACATCATAAAATTGTTCCATCGCTTCCATACCATCTCCGGCTTCGATCACCTGATATCTTTCTCTTTCCAGGAAATCCTTCACCAGTTTCCGCATCCTGCTTTCATCATCTACTACTAATATTTTGATCTTATCCATAGACCCGGCCCTCCTCTTAAATCTATATTTTCATGATATATTTTTCTTCTATCTTATTATTATAGCAGAGAACTATGTAGTCTTTGTGAATTTTCCGGTATATAGAATAAAAAGTACCCGCGATATCATATTACTTATGTTATCACGAGTACTTTTTTCTCAAGTTACTCTAAGCAGTAATCATTATTTTTACAACTTCTATTACTTATTCTTCATCTTCTCTTTTCTTTCTCTTAAGTGAGAATCCTCCGATTCCGGCTCCAAGAGATGTTACTGCAAGTCCTAACCATCCAAATAAGCCGGATGGATCACCCGTCTTTGCGGCTTTTCCATTATTTGTATTCGATGCAGATCCTGATCCTGCCTTACCGGATGTGCCACTTGTACCATTCGCTTTCTGTCCTGCGTCCTTTTTCACTAGTGCACTGATTGCTTTATTCAGATTCTCAGTTGCTTTATCCACTGTAGCCTGATCTTTCTTCTCTTTCAGTGCTGTATTAGCCTCAGTCAGTGCTGACTGAAGTGCTTTCCAGCTGTCTGCTGTATAATCCGATTCTTTTAAAGCGCCTGCTGCTTTGATTGCCTTTTCAAGTGCATCTGTTGATACTTCTTTTTTTGGCTCTTCTGCTTTTGCAAGTGCTGCTTTTGCTTTATCCAATGCTGTTTTTGCCTGATCTACTGCTTCCTGGCTTTCTTTTACTTCCAGTGCTGCCTTAGCATTTGCAAGTGCTGTCTGATATGCTGCCCAGCTGTCTGCCGTGTAGTCGGATTCTTTTAATCCGTCTGCTTCAGCAATCGCTGCTTCCAGTGCAGAAGTATCAATCTGTGAAGGTGCCGGGGTTTCACCAGCTACTTATAAGTAAATGTGAGTGGTGTTGTATAGCCTGTTGCAGTTACTGTGATCTGGAACTCTTTCCTGCTTCTGCACCAGCGAATGGCGTTGCATCTGTCTTAAGTGTTCCATCTTTATCAATAATCGTTACAGCTCCTCTTCCACTTGCTGCATAATCTTTTCCATCTACATTTACAGATGAAATATTTTTGATATAAGCGTTTAACGCATCTGCATCAGATCCTTCTGCCTCTACAAGTTTCTTATTTTCTGTATCATAAGCTGCCGGCATATCTTTCGTTGTTAACAAGAATGATACTTTGATATCTGCGTATTTTCCTGCTTTATCTTTTACTGTAAGCGTATATTTTCCAGGTGTAACCGCATCTGCTTTCTTGTACGTCAGTGTGCTTCCTTCTAACGTAACATCTAATCCATCTACGCTATACTCTGGGTCAAAATCATCCGGAAGATTCTTCTCTATTGTTGTCTTTCCGTCTGAAACATCTGCATCGGAAACCCTCACTGCACTGTCAGCCTTTGCAAATTTAACCGGAACATAAAGATCAGCGATATCCATTGTGTAGATGCCATCTGTTGTATAGTATTCGATACTGTCAATGGTCTTGCCCATCATAGATTTGTAATGTTCGGATGATGTCGGGCAATTGTGTACTGCATCTGTAAATCCTGTACTCCATGCAAGCTCATTTCCTCTCCAGATATTCTCCAGATGACGCATACCATAAGATGTTCCGTCGGTTGTCTTTACAACTACTGCGTTGACATTGGATGATGTGATCTTATCCTCCGGAAGTCCGTCAAGGTTCAAACTGGTAATCGCCATAAGAAGACTCTGTCAAGAGTTCTGCTGTCACGCCTTCAAGCTTTGTTGCTTCCTGCCCTTTTACTTCGCTGAACACAAGATTCCCTCCTGCATCAGCAGATACTTCCTTGTAATTAACAGGTGTCTCTGACAGTGTATAGTATGCATAGCTTTCATTCTCAAACAGTGCGTCTTTTCCTTTGTATTCGGTTGTGGTTGTCTTTCCACGGTTTGTCACTGTGATTGATACCGAATCGGAATCTGTTACCTGTTTGTACTTGCTAAGATCTACAGAACTGTCTACCTTTACCGGATATGTGATTCCTGTGATGTCGCTTCCGTCTGCATTCACATGGTAGGAACCTCCTGCAAGGGAACCTGTACGTGTCTTATTCTTTGTGGCTGAAGTAAATGCATCCACTTTCACATCATTGTTTGTTGTCTCAGCTTTGTAGAATACATCGTATGGAATGTTCATGAGGACATATACATCTTTTTCTGCTTTTACAAGATTATTGATTGCATCTGTCAGATGTGTAGTCTGCTCTTTTACTTCTGACTCTGTTGGTTTGTCTTTTGCAAGCAGATCTTTTGATTCTGTTAATTCTGTCTGCAGATTCCTCCAGCTTTCTGCTGTATAGTCTGATCCGTTCAAAGGCTTCAGCTTCTGTTACCTTTTGCTCGCAATGCTGCAATCTCTTCTGCTGTTTGCTGTCTGTTCTTTTGCTACGATATTTTCTGCTTTTTGCTTCAAACTTATATACGTAATCTTCATATCCAAGTGCTCGTACTGTCAGTTTCCAGTATCCTGTTCCATCTGTTCCTTCCGGTAACTGGCATCTGAGCGAATCTGTCAGTCCAAGCTGGATTCCCATTGACTTGTGCATCCAGTTATCGGATGCGAATTTTGTTCCGAATGTTCTCAGTGGCGTGCTATATGTGCTGTCATTTCCATAGTATGTCCATGTCACTGCCTGCATGTTTGCTCCGAGATCTCCGTAATTCCCGTTAATGTCTACTCTCAGGAATTCTCCGTATGATCCACTTGCATCTTTTACTGTAGGTTCTACTCCTGTTGCTGTCTTTAATGCCTGGTCTTTGATTCCGGATTCTGTTCCTTCGTTCTTTCTTTCTGTGAATGTGAATCCATCTCCTGATTTTACCGCTTCTTTCAGTCCGTATGTGTTAGCTGTTACGTTTGCTTTCTCTGTATAAGAACTCAGTTTTACCTCTCCGAAGCCACCAAACATTGTCTCTCCGTTTTCTACTACTGTGTATTTCTCTTTTAATGATGTAAGATCTGATGTTTTTACTTTTACCGGTACATATTTCAGACCTGATACTTCATAATGATCCAATGTCTTTCCGGCTATTGTTTTATTCTTTGAATCAAACGCTACTGTACTTCCATCTGTTAATACAAGCTCTGTCTGCGATTTCCATCCTGCTAATTTATAAACATTTCCTTCTACGTCATATATTGTTGCTATACACTGGAAACTTCCTCTGTGTAAACCGTGGTTTGCTGTTGCTCTGGTTACAACATCAAATGCTCCCTTATCAGATTCACCACGTGAATCTTTTTCATTCGATGATGCTGTGTTTCCTGCCTGGTATACGCCTTCATTTGCCCAGTACTCTGCCCATGTCATTCCTACATATACATAAGAGTACGTTTCTTTCGCTACTGCCTTCAGGTTACCGATCGCACTATCAAGATTCCTTTTCGCTGTATCAACTGCATCCTGCGATTTCTTATCAGCAAGTGCTGTTTCTGCGGACGTAAGTGCTGTCTTTAATGCACTCCATGTTTCAGCTGTATAATCGCTTTCTTTAATACTTTTGCTTTCGTGATTGAAGCTTCCAAAGCTGACGTATCAACGGTTACTGCTGTACTCGCTCCCGGTGCTGACTGAATTGCTGCCAGTGCAGCTTGTTTAACAGCATGTGAAGTACACGTAGCTTTGCTTACAACATCCCAATTATTAATGGTATCTTCTGTAGCAGCTTTTCCAATCAGAGATGTATATCCCGGATAAGTAACTCCTTTTATCGTTTTTCCATCTTTCGCCCAATTAAAATAACTATCACTTTCTTTGTCATATGTAGCTCCTGGTGTTACTTCTATTCCTGCAATTTTTCCTCCACTCACCTGAACAGAAACATTTACATCATATTCGCTCCACCCTTCCTCTTGTTCATCAATAACATGCTTTGTACTGGTATAAGTTCCATCTTTTGCCACCTGCTCTTTCGTTACCGCCATCGCCGGTACCGCCGGACAAATGCTGGCTGCCATCGTCGCTGACATGGCAACTGCCATTACTTTGGTCTTCATTTCTTTCTTTTTCGTAAAAGCCTCCTTAATGAAAATATTTATTATTAAGTTAGTATTTTCTAACTTATAATCAAAAAATTTTACTAATCAGACATGTGCATTTTCCACACATGTCTGCATATTATGTTATTTTATACTCCAAGCCAGATACATAATCCAAGTAATATCAACGCTCTTAAAATTGTAAACCATATTTCATTGCCTCTGATCTTTTTCACTCCGCAGTGAATATTCTTCTTCGGACATGTATCTATACATTTCTGGCACTGAAAACAGTCGCCTTCTACTTTCCAGGAACCATCCGTCGGAAGTCCGATATTCGCCGGACATTTTCTGGAACATGCACTGCACTTTGGAATGCAGGATTCCCGGTCTCTGTGAAGTGCAAATATCGGTAACACCGGAACCAGTGAGAATACGGCTCCCATCGGGCAGAAATTTCTGCAGAAAAATCTTTCCTCCAGACACATTCCGACAATCAGAAGTACCAGAATGACCAACCCTATGAGATATCCATTCAGTTTAAAATTTCCTGCATGTATCATGGAAAATACATCCCAGGGACTTGTTCCCTGTGCTTTACTGTATACACCGCCATAGCACATAAATACGATGATTGCCAAGATCATGTATTTTAGATATACAAGTCTGTCTGCAATCCGGTCCGGAATCTGCACCGGTTTTTCTTTTTCATTTTTTTGCAGATCAAGTCTGTATAATGCATTCACTCCATCGCCAAAGACTTCCAAATGCGCAGGCAAATCCACAGAAGAATCTTCCGAAAACAGCAGTATATACACACACCACAATAAGTACAGTAACAAATGATGTCAGCGCCACTTTTTCACCTGCACCAATCTGTGTAAATATATATTTCACACCTGCAAATGCTGCCGTGTATACCGACGGAATAAAGATAAAATACAGCAATTGGATGATTGCCCTTATCCATATATGTATCTTTTTTCAATTGTTTTGCATTCATTTATTTTACCGCCTTTTCTAATGCCTGTTTTACCGCATTCTTAATTCCTGTAGAACTGAACGTTGCACCACTGATCGTATCTACTTCTGCACTTTGCGCATCCAGAATCTTCGGTATAATATCTTTCGCCATAGTCAGATAAGAACCATCTTCTCCATCAGCAGAGACCATATTTACTTCCTTAATCTTCTGCTTTTTTACTATTACTTCCACTTTAACAGTTCCACCAAATCCATCCGCTTCTCCGGTATATGTCCCGTCTTTATAAGAACCGTTTTTTGAATCCTGACCTTCTAAATTTTCCGTATTTTCAATTTTGGCTTTCAGTTTTGCAATTTCTTCATCTTTTGCTCTGGCTTCCAACACAGAATTATATCCCAATATCAATCCGACGATCACTACAACACTCATCAGGCGCATCCAGAATTCTCTCATTCTTCTCTTCCTTTCACTTGGTCTCTTTTTACTGTCTTTTTGCAGAAAGCAATGCGTTCTCACACGCATCCAGAATTGCTTTTGAAGTGCAGGTTGCACCCGATACTACATCAATTCCTTCTGTATTACCTTTCTCGATCAGCTGGCTTGTCACGCCTTTTTATTCGATGTTCCGTTTGCCGCACGAAGGATATATCTGTCATTTGATGAATCGCCGTCCCCTTTTACATCGGTAACAGCAACAATCTTGTCATCGCGCACTGTCACTTGTAACGTCAGATTATAGGCCGTGAAGTCTTCGTCCTCATCCGGTCTGCACAGCGCACGTCCTTCATAGATACCATTTTTATATACTGTAGTATCGTCTTTGCCATCGTCTTTTTTCTCCAGTAGTGCCAGTGCCTGGTTCAGATTCTCAAGAGCCTGGTCCACATCTTCCTGACTGATCTCTGTCTTATCTGCATCAAGCAGCTTCTGTGCATCTTCCATTCTGGTCTTAAGAACTGCACAGGTTGCTTCTGTATAATCCTCTTGATTCAGTTCTTCTGCTTCTTTCATCACTTTTTCAAGTTCTGAAGTATCAGCCTCTTTTTTATCCGGCCCCGTTACCTGTCCGTTTGTTACCTTTTCTGCTTCTTTTAATGCATTCTTCACTGCATTTATAAGACCATTCGAACTGTAAGTCGCCCCAGAGATTACGTCCACATCCGTACTCTGTTTTTTCATAATATTTTTTACTACATCCATTGCACGGTTAAAGAATTTTTCATCATCATGATTCTTTGTTACGAGTACTGCCTTGATTGATTTATCCTGAAGAACCACTGCTGCTTCTATCTCACCGTTGTATCCTTCTGCCGTTCCGTAATAAATACCTTCTTTATACGGGAAATTTCCTTTGACAGTTGTATTCTCTTCCGTCTTAGAAGTATCTTCCGTCTCCGTATTCGAAGGCTGTGAATTCCCGCTTACCGCCGCCTGACGGAGTGCATCTCTTACCGCACTCTTGATTCCGTTCGAACTGTAAGTCGCTCCGGAGATTACATCTACATTTGTACTCTGCGACGAAATAATATTGCCGATCAATGCTTTTGCACGATTCAGATAACTGCTGTCATCATGATTCTCCACAATCTCAACAGACGCAATCTTTCCTCCACTAATCACAACCTTAACTTTCAAAGTTCCCCCGAATCCGGTTCCTGTTCCATAATAGGTTCCATCTTTATACGCTGCCGCATCCTGTACGTCAGCCAGTGACAGTGCACTTCCCTGTGCCGCTGCATTTCCGGACTTGGATTCTCCCGTCTCTCCACTGTCTTTTTCTCCTGTCAATGCATTCTTTACCGCACTGATAATGCCATTAGAGCTAAATGTTGCGCCAGACACCACATCCACATCCAGCGTCTGTCCTGCAATGATCCTGTCTATCACTGCTTTTGCACGGTTAAAGAACGCTGCATCGTCCGAAGAACTTAAGATATCAATTGCCGTAATTTGTTTATCTTTGATCGTTACCGCAACAGTCACCTCGCCGGCATAACCGGTACCTGTTCCTTTATAGATTCCGTCTGCCAGATCAAAAGAACCTTTTACCTTGCTTCTGTCTTCTCCGCTTCATCTGCATCCGTTGTCTTTGTCTCTTTCGTCTGTGCCTGAGCTTCATAAACCGGTGCCTGATAGCCGCTTAATGACACCCCGATACAGGCTGCGACTACAATCGCCGAGGCGGCCGGTGCACCCTGTTTTATTTTTTGATTACTTTTTCTTTATCCATGTCTTCCCCCTCTACTTTTTCATTACATTTACCTTATAATCCGATTGAAAATCATCTGCAATTCCTTCTGATACATATAATTGATCGTCATCTGTAAGCAGGATCACATCAAATTTATCACTATACTTCTTCCAGAATTTCTCTGCTTTTTCTTTTCCCATGATAAAAAGCGAAGTAGATAATCCATCCGCAAGTGTTCCGTCATCACTTACGATTGTCACAGAAGTCAGTCCATTCTCTGCCGGATAACCGGTAGACGGATCAATGATATGGTGATAGTTCTTCCCATTTTTTCAAGTATCTCTCATATCCGCCCGATGTGATAACCGCCTTGTCCTTTGCCTGCAGGATTCCAAGATAATTTCCGTCTTCATCCGGACTTTCTACCGCAACTTTCCATGCGCTTCCATCTGGTTTTTGCACCAAGAAGCTGTACATTTCCTCCAAGACTTACCAGACCGCTCGTCACACCGCACTTTTTATAAATCTGCATAATCCTTGACGATGTATATCCCTTCGCAATGCCTCCGAAATCAATTTTCACATTCTTAGGCAGCGTGATTTTTTTGTCTTTTGTCGTATTGGATCTTCGATGCATCTACATTCTTCAGTAACGCACTCAGTTCATCCTCCGCAGGGATCCGGTAATTCTCCGTTGTAAATCCCCATGCATCCATGACCGGATAGATAGATATGTCAAATACTCCTTTTGTCTGTTTATATATTTTTTCAGAGCGTTCATACAAGTACGCCGTGTCATCCGAAACAACAGCTTCCCCCGTTTTGATTTAATTTTATACACTTCACTGTTTTCATTTCCGGTAGACAACATTCCATCCAGTCGTTTGATCTCTGTCTCGGCTTTCTCTACTGCTTCAGATGCATGCTCTCCATAAGCTGTTACCGTCATATACGTATCCATCGCAAATATATCGCGGCTCTGCTTTTCTTCACTGGATTTTTCGGAATTTTCACTTTTGGAATCTTCTTTTTTATCTGTCTGCGTCTGTGTTGTCTTGGCAGATGCCGTACTGTTTCCACAGCCGATGGTTCCCATCGACACTGCCGCACATAAAATGGCTATTACAATCTTTTTTTTCATTCTTATCCTTTACATCCATAGTTAACTTCGTCTATCAATAGTTAGCTTATGTTATTCTCAGTTTTATACTTCTAACTCATTAAATGTACCATATGTTTTTTCTGCTTCAATTCTTTTTTGATATTGATATTTGTTATCATTTATTTTCACTGTTGATTTCTTGGAAAATCGAGTAGGAGGCGGTGACTATCCGCCGTCCTCTCACAGCACCGTACGTCAGACTGTCTACAATTAAGAAAAATGCTATAATAAAACTATCAAATTGGGATATATTTCCTGCACTAAAAAAACGCCACAAACTGTGACGTTTTTAGTACCATCTATATTTCAGTGAGATTCTTGATTCTAAAACTCACTTTTCCATACTTTACAGTTACCACTGCAACGACTTTTCATTTCAAGCACTTCATAAACAATAATATAATTTTCTACAATCAACTGCCTATACCCTTTAAAAGCATAAAATCCATATTTTCTTTCCGCCCCTCGATATGGCTGTTCTTCCAAACTTAAGTTTCCACTTTCAAGAAATAAAAAATGTGTATTTTTGAAAGCGGTGGGGAGATGCAGAAGATTTTTAGAATTATGATAATGTCGAAGGGGCACAGAATCTTTTGACGTATACTCGCAAACCAAGCTGTCACTCATTGCCCGAGTGACAGCTTGGTTACTTGCTATCCCTGATACCTTATTCTTTCAACCAGCGTTTCCTTTTTCAGATTACTGCTTAAAACGCAGGAAAGTACAATCTGCAACAGACCGACAAAAAAAATCATAATAAAATTGGTACGATTGGAACATGATAGATATTCATTCCAAATATTCCATTATGTTTTGCATAGGAAAAAAAGTGCATAGCCGAGCGGCAGACCAATGATCAAAGCTACGCATATGGTACCAACCGTAAACATCAGTCCCTGTAACTGCAGGCATAAATTTAATTGTTTATTTGTCATACCCACAGCCTGTAATATACCATATTCCTGCTTTTTTGTCGTAATATTCATGATCATGGTATTCGCCATATTCATAAACCCGATGAGTCCTACAATAGCCATAAACAGATAACAGCCAAGCTTCATCATGCTGCTTGCAAATTCGGCAGATTGTAACTGCGCATGATAAGTATCCATTTTTATATGCGAAGTATTAGAAATCAAAGTATTCAGACTTTGTTCTACAGATGCCACATCTTTTTTATCACAGTCCACCCACAGATAGCCATAGGCTGTTCCCCTCGGATTCATGGAACGATATACACCTTCCGGAATGACAAGATAAGTGTCCGCACTTACAAAAGATCCTGCAATCTTTCCCTGATAGGTATAGGTTCCACTTCCATTCTCAAAGTCAAATGCAATGGATTCACCCGGAGCATATCCATCTTGTTCCATCCACGTTGACCAGCCAAAGAAAATATCACCATTCTTTACCGCCTGATCATAGTCCATAGAGCCAATATCCCCTTCTTGGCGCATAAAATCAAAATCCTTTTACTCACAATATCAGCCGGAAATCTTGTTCCGTTCAGATTTACAGAGACAATCTCTCTCGTCATGACATCTGTTACTCCCGGAATGCTTTTGATTTCTTCAATCAACGAATCATTCAATGGATCATCCGTCAGAATCGTATCCAGATTATTCTCCGGATATCTTTCATCATACTCAGCAGAATAGTCAAGCTGCAGTTCAAATTGTCCATGATTAACGGAAAGACGTGCTTCATGCTCCGTGTCAATATTTCCCACATAATTAGAGATAATCACAAACAATACGCAAGAAAAACCCATTGTGAGGATAGTACCAATAGTTCTTTTGGGATTACCCGTTACATTTGCCATTGCCATAGAAAACACGGTGACATTTTTTCTGCCATTTCGTTTTCCTTTTTTTCTGTGTTTCTGCATTTTCTAAATACCGTGTTGCTTCGATAGGTGAAATCCGTGAAA
>ENA-OPZD01000181-OPZD01000181.1-human-gut-metagenome-genome-assembly--contig:-NODE-181-length-19827-cov-2.382132_pt1 | contig 19827 bp, 28 predicted proteins | sample MGYA00242479_ERZ504495 | MGnify/ENA primary metagenome ERZ504495 (study PRJEB26092, sample SAMD00036286) | human gut metagenome | host: Homo sapiens | study: EMG produced TPA metagenomics assembly of... | reverse complement strand
CATACACCAGATAATCTCTGGCGGAACGCCTGACATTGCGTAGTGCAAGCTTACCGAACATCTGACAGTTCACCTCCTGTCAGAGATAATACATCCAGGATCTTATTCAGAAATTCCCGCCTTTCTTCCACTCCTCTTACCAGTTCATGGAATATCTTTCCATCTTTCAGGAAAAGAATACGGCTGCAGTAGCTGGCTGAAAACGCATCATGTGTAACCATGAGGATCGTAGAGTGCATATCATGGTTCATCTTGCGGAATGTTTCGAGCAGCATCTGTGCCGCTCTGGAATCCAGCGCACCGGTCGGCTCATCTGCGAGGATCAGTTTCGGACGATGAATCATCGCTCTGGCACAGGCACAACGCTGCTTCTGGCCCCCGGATACCTGATAGGGGAATTTATCCCGGATTTCTTCGATATCAAGCAGCTTCAATATGTGATCACATTTCTCTTGGATCTCTCTTTTCCTCTTGCTGTGCAGCGTCATTGCCAGCACAATATTCTCTTCTATCGTAAGTGTATCTAACAAGTTGTAATCCTGAAATATGAATCCCAGATTGTCTTTCCGAAATTCCGCCAGTGCCTCATCACTCAGCTCCGTAATATCCGTTCTCCGTAGTATATATGCCCTGCAGTCACACGGTCAATCGTAGACAGCATATTCAAAAGTGTTGTCTTTCCGGAACCCGATGCTCCCATGATTCCCACAAATTCTCCTTTTTGGACGCAAAGCTTACCCTGTCTACCGCTTTGGTGATGTTCGTATCAACTTCCGTAATATTTTTCCACATCACACACCCGGATCTCTCCATCCGGGATTCCTGCCTCCTGCCATGATTCTGTCTGTTTTTTTCTCTATTGTTTTGCCATGCTTTCTTATTCTTCTCATCCATAATCATCCTTTCCGGTCTTTTTGTAATACTCTTTTTCATCTCTACTTTACCCGTCCGGGCCAGAAAGATGTATCGATGTATCTTTCAGTTATCTTACATTTTTGAAAGATAACTGCTGACCGGAAATGTAAGGATCATCTTCGTGCCTTCACCACGGACAGATTCTGCCTCGATGGCAATTCCAAGCTTTTCACACAGCCGTCTGCACAGATAAAGCCCCATCCCCGTAGATTTCTTACCATTTCTTCCATTGGAACCGGTAAAACCTTTTTCAAAAATTCTGGACATCTCTTCTTCCCGTATTCCGGTTCCGTTATCTTCTACGATCAGCCGGACACCATGACCGTACCTTTCCGTGTAAATATGAATATACGGATGGACCTTTGGATTCTCACTTTTATATTTCACACTGTTCAGCATAAGCTGGTTCAGTATAAAAAGGATCCACTTTTTATCGGTATACGCAAGATCAGGGCACTCCACTTCCCCGCGCACTCCGTTACTAATTAGATAATACTTATTTTTCATCAAAATTTCAGAAGCCGCCTTCCCAAGGTCTGTCTCTTCGATCATATAGTCTTTGTATACCTTTTCCACTTCTGGCATAATACAGAACCATATCTACGTCATTTTCAATCCGTTGATTCTCAAGACCGATCTGTCTGGTCACTTCGTCTTTATGATTCTCACACGCAAGCTGGATACTGGTAATCGGTGCTTTGATCTCATGCACCCAGCTTTCGATATAATCCCGATAATCATTCTGTTCATCTTCAAGCATACGGATCCGTTCGATCACAGATTTATTCGATCGTCTGATCAACTCCCGGTAGATCCGATCTTCCAGATATGGTGAAGCTGGCAGCAATTCTCCAAGCAGATATCTCTGATCTACATTTTCCAGAATATGTTCTGCCCTGTCAAAATATTTCTTCCTGCGATAATATCCTGTCACACTCCATATCCCAAGGATGATCCACCAGAAAATGAGAATCAGTGCAGCTGCGTTTCTGTTATACCCTGTAATATAGAAGAACCCCATCAGTAATATCATACACAGGAGGTGCAGCAGACATATCAGAATCTTATCTTTTATATATTCCGAAAATCTCATATGCGGTACCCCATTCCCCGTTTTGTCTCAATGAAATCCGTCACTCCGATGTCAGCCAGTTTTCCTCTGAGTCTTGTAACATTCACACTTAATGTATTGTCATCTATGAAGACTTCATTGTCCCACAGATATTCGATCATATCCAGTCTCGGAACAATCTCCCCCTTTTTCTGATATAGAAGATGCAGGATCTTCAACTCATTTTTCGTAAGATCTGTCTTTTTTCCTTCATGCTCTATGCAGCCTCCCACAACATTTAGGATTACACCTTTATATTCCATGTTCAAGGCATTACCCTTTGATTTCTCTGCATTTTTGTCAGTAGTTCTTTTTAGTACTACGCCTATTCTTGCCAGCAGAATCGGTGGATTGAACGGTTTTGTGATATAATCATCTGCCCCTTTCAAGATTCCGGTCAGTTCATCCATGGAATCTGTCCGGCTGGTCAGAAATATGATTGGGATATCTGAATGTTCTTTCAGCTTCGTACAGATGTCAAAGCCGCTTTCCCCCGGAAGATTCCAATCCAGGAGTACCAGATCCGGTGCCGGTATCATGCTGCATATCTGCTCTGCCGTATCTTTAAATTCTTCGATTATCTCTGCTTCATAAAAAGCATTTTCCAGGGAGCTGTTTTAATTCCTTTCGGATACCCGGATCATCTTCTACAATAACAATCTTCATGTCGTTCTCCTCATGATGTTCCTTTTATAATTATACTGATAAATACAGAACAGATTGTAGAAAATACGCTTTTACATTTTCCACAATCTGTTCATTATAGCATATAACATACGTTGAATATGTTTGTATTATTTCACAAGAAGTGATGTTCCAGTCATCTCAGCCGGCTGTTCCATACCCATCAGTTCGATCAGTGTAGGTGCAATATCTGCCAGGCATCCGTCTTCTTTCAACTTGTATGCAGGATCTGCGTTTACAAGGATGAATGGTACAGGATTGGTTGTATGTGCTGTAAATGGCTCTTTTGTCTCTTCATCGATCATGTACTCTGCATTACCGTGATCCGCACAGATGAACATCTGCCGTCAGCTTCTTTTAATGCTTCGTAAGCCTTTCCTACACACTCGTCAACTGCTTCAATGGCTTTTACAGCAGCCTCGATCACACCAGTATGACCTACCATGTCAGGGTTGGCAAAGTTAATTACGATAACATCATACTTATCAGACTTGATTGCTGCAACGAGCTTGTCACATACTTCATATGCACTCATCTCTGGCTTCAAATCATAAGTAGCAACCTTTGGAGATTTTACAAGAATTCTATCTTCTCCTTCATTTGGTTCCTCTACGCCGCCATTGAAGAAGAATGTTACGTGAGCATACTTCTCTGTCTCAGCGATACGTGCCTGTTTCTTGCCGTTCTTGGCAAGGAACTCACCAAATGTATTACTGATTTCTTCTTTCACAAATGCGACCTGTTTATTTTCGATTGTAGCATCGTATTCTGTAAAGCATACAAATGTTGTCTTGATTCTGTCTCCTCTGTCAAATCCGTCAAAGCTGTCGTCACAGAATGTTCTTGTGAGCTCTCTTGCTCTGTCCGGGCGGAAGTTGAAGAATACTACGGAATCATTTTCTTTGATCGTTGCAACCGGTGCGCCGTCCTTTGTTACTACAAATGGTACAACGAACTCATCCGTTACATCTGCATCATAAGAAGCCTGGATTCCTTCTGTTGCAGAAGCAGCTGTCTCACCTTCGCCTGCTGAAAGTGCCTTGTAAGCCTTTTCTACACGATCCCAGCGGTTATCACGGTCCATTGCATAATAACGTCCGGAAACACTTGCAACCTCTCCTACGCCGATTTCTTTCATCTTAGCTTCTAACTGCTCTACATACTCTTTTCCTGAAGCCGGTGGTGTATCACGACCGTCAAGGAAACAGTGTACGTATACTTTCTCAAGTCCCTGTCTCTTAGCCAGTTCCAGAAGACCGAAGATATGTCCGATGTGGCTGTGAACACCACCGTCAGATACCAGCCCCATCAGGTGCAGTGCAGAATCATTCTTCTTGGCATTCTCACATGCAGCCAGAAGTGCTTTATTCTCAAAGAATACACCATCTTCAATTGCCTTTGTGATCTTTGTCAGTTCCTGATAAATGATACGTCCGGCACCCATATTCATATGACCAACTTCTGAGTTACCCATCTGTCCGTCCGGAAGTCCTACTGCAAGCCCGCTGGCATTTCCTTTTACACATGGATATTCTGACATCAGTTTATCCATAACAGGTGTTTTTGCCATAGCAATTGCATTACCTTCTGTCTTTTCATTCAGTCCATAACCGTCTAAGATCATAAGTACTGTTGGTTTCTTACTCATTTTTAATATCACCTTTCGTCTTAAATATCACTTTTACAGCATAAAACCGCAGGAAGCAGTCAAACGAAAGCCTCCTGCGGCTGATTTTCTAAATCTTATTTGTAGTTTACGATCTTTCCGAAATCAGCTTTCAGAGATGCTCCACCTACAAGTCCGCCGTCGATATCAGCCTGAGCGAATAACTCTGCTGCATTTCCGGCATTTACAGATCCGCCGTACTGGATACGGATAGCTTCTGCTGTAGCTTCATCATATACTTCAGCGATGCAAGCACGAATACCAGCGCAAACTTCTTCAGCCTGCTCTGTAGTAGCTGTCTTACCTGTTCCGATAGCCCAGATTGGCTCGTAAGCGATCACTGCTGTCTTAGCCTGATCAGCTGTTACATTCTGGAATCCAACTTTAACCTGCTGACGGATGAAGTCCATTGTTACACCCTGTTCTCTCTGCTCCAGAGTCTCTCCACAGCACATGATTGGTGTAATACCATGCTCGAAAGCTTTCAACATTTTCTTATTTACTGTCTCGTTTGTCTCTGCAAAGTATTCTCTTCTTTCAGAGTGTCCAAGAACAACGTATTTTACTCCTGCATCTGTAAGCATAGCCGGAGAGATTTCTCCTGTATATGCTCCACTTTCTTCAAAATACATATTCTCAGCACCAACCTGGATATTGGTTCCCTTTACAGCCTCTGCTACAGGGATAATGTCGATTGCAGGTACGCAGAATACTACGTCTACATCTTCATTAGCTACTAATGGTTTTAATTCTTCAACTAAAGCTACTGCTTCACTTGGAGTTTTGTTCATTTTCCAGTTTCCGGCTACGATTTTCTTTCTTGCCATCTTTCCAAATCTCCTTATTCTATTTATCGTTAGCTGCTGCTACACCTGGGAGTTCTTTTCCTTCAAGGAATTCAAGAGAAGCTCCACCACCTGTTGAAATGTGTGTCATCTTATCCCCGTATCCCAGCTGGTTAACTGCTGCTGCAGAATCTCCTCCGCCGATGATTGTTACAGCGTCTGTGTCTGCAAGTGCTTTTGCAACCGTTTCTGTTCCTTTGCAAATTTAGGCATCTCGAAGCATCCCATTGGTCCGTTCCATACAACTGTCTTAGCATCTTTTACTGCATCGCTGAAGATCTTAGCTGTCTCTGGTCCGATGTCGAGTCCTTCCCATCCTTCCGGGATCTCTCCAGCTTTTACTACCTGAGTATTTGCATCATTAGAGAAATCATCTCCGACAACGTTATCTACAGGAAGAAGGAGTTTTACACCTTTTGGCTTTTGCTTTTTCGATCATGTCAAGTGCATACTGGCAGTAATCTTCTTCCAGAAGGGATTTTCCGACTGTTCCGCCCTGTGCTTTTGCGAATGTATATGCCATTCCTCCACCGATGATCAGAGTATCTACTTTGTCAAGAAGGTTTTCAAATTACAGAAATCTTGCTTGAAACTTTTGCTCCGCCAAGGATTGCTACGAATGGTCTTTCCGGATTGTTGACTGCATTTCCAAGGAAATCAATTTCTTTCTGCATAAGGTATCCAACAACTGCTGTATCTACGTATTTTGTAACTCCTACGTTAGAGCAGTGTGCACGGTGTGCTGTTCCGAATGCATCGTTAACAAATACGTCGCAAAGAGAAGCGAGATCTTTACTGAATGCATCTTCATTCTTTGTCTCTTCTGCTCTGTAACGTGTGTTTTCAAGGAGGATAACATCTCCATCTTTCATCTCAGCTACTGCTGCTTTCGCATTTGGTCCAACAACTTCCGGATCAGCTGCAAATTTTACTTCCTGTCCAAGGAGTTCTGAAAGGCGAACTGCTACAGGAGCAAGAGATAATTCAGGAACCGGCTGTCCCTTCGGTTTTCCAAGATGAGAACAAAGGATAAGCTTTCCGCCATCAGCGATTAATTTTTGATTGTAGGAAGTGCTGCAACAAGACGATTCTCGTCTGTAATCTTTCCATCGATAAGCGGAACGTTGAAGTCACATCTTACAAGTACTTTTTCCCTTTTACGTTAATGTCGTCTACAGATTTTTTATTAAGCATAGTACTGCCTCCTGGTTATATATTTTATAACTGCAAAAAGGATCCGGTCCAATAAGACCGGACCCTTTGTGAGTCTTAATTCATGCTCTGAATTATGCTAATTCAGAGAAGTATTTGATTGTTCTTACCATCTGGCTTGTGTATGAGTTCTCATTGTCATACCAAGAAACAACCTGTACTTCTGTAGTTCCGTTTTCCAGTGGAAGTACCATTGTCTGAGTAGCATCGAATAATGAACCATATCTCATTCCAACGATATCGCTAGACACGATTTCATCTGTGTTGTATCCGAAGGACTCTGTAGAAGCTGCTTTCATAGCTGCGTTGATTTCATCAACTGTTACATGTCCTTTTACAACTGCTGTAAGGATTGTTGTAGATCCTGTAGGTGTTGGTACACGCTGAGCAGATCCGATTAACTTTCCGTTCAGTTCTGGAATAACAAGTCCGATTGCTTTTGCAGCACCTGTGCTGTTAGGTACGATGTTAACTGCAGCTGCACGAGATCTTCTGAGGTTCACCTTTTCTCTGTGGTCCGTCAAGTGTCATCTGATCTCCTGTGTAAGCGTGGATTGTGCACATGATACCAGACTCGATTGGTGCAAGATCGTTAAGAGCTTTTGCCATTGGAGCCAAGCAGTTTGTTGTACAAGAAGCTGCAGAAATTACTGTATCTTCAGGTTTCAGTGTTTCGTGGTTTACGTTATATACGATAGTTGGCAGGTCGTTTCCAGCTGGTGCGGAAATAACAACTTTTCTTGCTCCTGCTTTGATGTGAGCAGATGCTTTTTCTTTAGATGTATAGAATCCTGTACACTCCAGAACTACGTCTACACCGATTTCTCCCCAAGGAAGTTCTTCAGCGTTAGCCTTAGCATAAATTTTGATTTCTTTTCCGTCAACGATGATTGATCATCTGTTGCTTCTACAGTATCAGCTAAAGCATATTTTCCCTGTGAAGAGTCATATTTTAACAGATGAGCAAGCATCTTAGGAGATGTTAAGTCGTTGATTGCTACAACTTCATATCCTTCTGCTCCGAACATCTGTCTGAATGCAAGACGTCCAATACGTCCAAATCCATTAATCGCTACTTTTACTGCCATGATTAATTCCTCCTAAAGTTTAAAAAAATTGTTGCTGCTTTGCAGCTGTTTATTGTAAATCTCCAACCAAGTAATTACTTTGTTAAAGATTCATCAACTACGGTTATTGTACTAAAAATGAAAACAAAAATTCAACCCTAAAATATATTTTTATAGAAGTTGTTTAAAAATAGGTTTTCTGTCCTGAAATTCTGTATAATATTTAAAGCCACAGGCTTTTAAAAGCTCTTCTACCTTTCCAAAATCATACGCAATATGCTCCGGTTTATGTGCATCGGCTCCAATCGTAATGATCTCACCGCCAAGCTCACGATAACGCTTCAATACATCCGGATGTGGATGTGCGAACGGAAGGCCATACTTCAATCCGGCCGAATTCACTTCCAGACCCTTTTCCTTCTCAATCAATAGTTTCAAAATCTCGTCTATAATATCCGCATAATCTGTATACGAATATTCTTTTTCCCTTGATTTTCCATATCTTACAACATAATCCAGATGACCAAGTGTCTGAAAGCAGTCCGAAGTTCTCACATTTTCCAGCGTTGTCTCCATCATCAGACGGTACGCCTCTTTGTCAGTACGGTCTTTAAAAAGCTTTTCTGCCGCAGGATCAGTATATAATATGTTCCCTTCCACATCTTTCTTATACGGAACATTGTGAACTGATCCAATCACGAAATCAAACGGATATTTCTTCGTCAGTTCTTCATAATAATCTTTCAGATATGTCCTAAGTCCCAGTTCTATTCCAATCCTGATATTCAGTTTTCCTGCATATTCTTCCTGAAGTTTCTGCATTTCCACAAAATAAGCATCCACATCAAAGATACCTTCTTCTCCCCATTCCAGATCATCCTTGTCAAAATGATCCGTAAAGCAAATGGTTTTCAACCCTTTTCTGACTGCCTCATCCGCCATATCGCATGGACAGGCTTCGGAATCCGTTGAAAACCATGTGTGCATATGCATATCCGCCTGTATCATAACTTATTCCTCTTTATTTTGTATTTTATCAATATTCTTTATGTTTCCTACTTATCCGCAATGATCGTTCCGCCGCCAAGTACGTATTCTCCGTCATATAATACGACAGCCTGTCCCGGTGTGATCGCTCTCTGCGGCTCTTCAAATGTACAGAGGATCTCATCTTCTCCCGTCTTTTCAACCGTACACCATGCGCCTCTGTGATTATAACGAATCTTCGCCCACACTCTTTTCGGCTCTGTCAGATCTTCTACTGTCATGAAATTCACCTGATCTGCGCGCACATAACGGGACATAGATTCCTCATTTGATCCACTACAACTTCATTGGTTTCCGGGCGGATCTCCAATACGAACACCGGATGTCCGAGAGACAGTCCCAGACCTTTCTCTGTCCCACCGTATAATGAATGATTCCTTTATGTTTCCGACAACCGTTCCATCCGAAAGCACGAAATTGCCCGGCGTAATCTTTGCATCTGAATTTTCTTCGATATAAGACGCATAATCTCCATCTGACACAAAGCAGATATCCTGACTGTCCGGCTTATGTGCAACAAGAAGACCTATTTCATCTGCCATTGCACGGATCTGATCTTTTGTATATTCTCCAACCGGCATCAGTGTCTTCGAAAGCTGATCCTGTGTAAGGTTATAAAGTGCATATGTCTGATCTTTTGCCGCAGTCGCAGAATTACGGATTGCATATCTTCCATTCGGCAGCTTCTCTACCCTAGCATAATGTCCCGTTGCTATATACTCCGCACCAATATCAAGGCTTCGCTTTAACAATGATTCCCATTTCACATATCGGTTACAGGCGATACACGGGTTCGGCGTTCTGCCATGCAGATAATCATCGATAAAATAATCAATGACATTTTCTTTAAATTCTTTTTTAAAATTCATGACATAATACGGAATATCCAGCGCTGCTGCCACTCTTCTGGCATCATCCACTGCACTGAGTCCACAACAGCCGCCATGTTCTTCCATCGCGGCTTCTTCTTCATCCTGCCAGATCTGCATCGTGACTCCTATTACATCATATCCCTGTTTTTTTAAAAGCCAGGCTGCCACGGAGGAGTCAACCCCTCCGGACATCCCGACTACAAACTTTTTTTCTTTTTCCATATAAAGTTCTCCGGCTTAGTATTCTTCCTCTTCTGCCTCTTCACCTTCGTGAATATCAGACTTCGGTTTCTCGAGTCCTTCAATCTTAATATCATGCTTCTCTGCGTAGTCCCATAAAGCTGCGTGGATTGCTTCCTCCGCAAGCAGTGAGCAGTGTACTTTTACCGGCGGAAGTCCGTCAAGCGCTTCCATAACTGCTTTATTTGTAACTTCCATTGCTTCCTGGATCGTCTTTTCCTTTTACCATCTCTGTTGCCATACTGCTGGTTGCAACAGCTGCGCCACATCCGAATGTTTTAAATTTTACATCACGGATGATCTGGTTTTCATCGATATCAAGGTAAATTCTCATGATATCTCCGCATTTTGCATTTCCTACCGTTCCGACACCGCTGGCATTTCAATTTCTCCTACATTTCTTGGATGTTCAAAATGATCCATTACTTTTTCTGAATACATATCTCAATTACTCCTTTTATATCTTTTATCTGATTTTTTATTCCTGTCTCTGTTATTTCTGTTTTTTTGATAAAGTCTTCATACAGAGGAGACATTTTCTCTTAAATGTGCAACAATTTCTTTCAGATTGTCTACAACATAATCAATGTCTTCTTTCTCAATCTCTTCGTTCAATGTCAGACGCAGAGATCCGTGCGCAATTTCATGTGGCAGACCAATCGCAAGCAATACATGGGACGGATCCAGTGATCCGGATGTACATGCAGATCCGCTGGATGCACAGATTCCTTTCATATCAAGTTTGATCAGAAGCGATTCTCCTTCTACAAACTGGAAGCTGAAGTTGGCATTGTTCGGAAGGCGGTCTGTTCTGTGTCCGTTCAGACGGCAGTATGGGATTTCATTCAGAACTCTGTCAATCAGATAATCTCTGACTTCTCTTTCTTTCGCTGTTCTTTCTTCCATATTCGCTGCTGCACGTTTTGCTGCAGTTCCGATTCCTACGATTCCCGGAACATTCTCTGTACCTGCACGGCGTTTTCTCTCCTGTGCTCCGCCATGAATAAATGAACGGATCTTTACTCCTGTACGGATGTACATGATTCCGATTCCCTTCGGTCCGTTGAACTTGTGTCCGCTGGCACTTAACATATCAATATGACATTCATCTACATTAATTGGAAGCTGTCCGAAAGCCTGTACCGCATCTGTATGGAACAGGATTCCATGCTCATGAGCGATTTCTCCGATCTCTTTGATTGGCTGGATCGTACCGATCTCATTATTTGCAAACATAACAGAGATCAGGATGGTTGTCGGACGGATTGCTGCTTTTAAATCATCCAGTTTTACTTTACCATCTTCATCTACATCCAGATATGTGATCTCGAATCCTCTTTTTTCAAGATATTCAGCTGTATGAAGAATCGCATGGTGCTCTATCTTTGTTGTGATAATGTGATTTCCTTTGTTTGCATAAGCTTCCGCTGTACATTTCAATGCCCAGTTATCAGATTCGGATCCGCCACCTGTGAAATAGATCTCATTCGTCTTTGCACCGATCATTTCAGCGATCGTATCTCTCTGCTGGTTGATCACTTCTTTATTTGCAGCTGCAAAGCTGTAAACACTGGATGGATTTCCGAATTTTTCTGTAAATACGGAAGCATAGCTTCTACAACTTCTGGTGCTGTCTTTGTTGTTGCTGCATTGTCAAGATATAATAATTTACTCATTTTATCTCCTCCATTTTTTGTATATTCTGTAATATTTCTTTTATCAGATTTCTTTCCGGCCAATTACTGACTGCATTTTGGATTCTCACACTCGCCATCCGGATTGATGCTTTTGCTCTCTCTGATCAGTTCATCCAGCATGATCTGGTTCACTGTGTCATTGATACTGTCATTAATCTTCTGCCATACGTACTTTGTCACGCATCCGTCTGACGCCATGCACCCTTCTCCTGTTGTGGTATCAAAGGCCGCACACTTAACCGGCTCCAGACTTCCCTCCAGTGCCCTTAAGACATCTCCGACAGAGATTTCCGATGGTTTTTTCTCCAATACATAACCGCCAGAGGCTCCACGAATGCTTTTCACCAGCCCCGCCTTTTTCAGAAGTGCTACAAGCTGTTCCAGATATCGTTCTGAAATTCCCTGTCTTGCGGCCACACTGCCGATTGACACTGGTTCTTTCTCACTGTATCTGGCAAGATCTATCATGGCACGCAGTCCATATTTCCCTTTCGTGGAAAGTTTCATCTTATCACCTCTTTTAATCCCCAGTATTTTACTAGGATTTTTACTTCTGTAGAATATCACTGCTTTTTGTTCTGTCAAGCACTATTCCGGAATAACTTATAAAGATACAATCCTGTCATAAAAAAGGAGTCTTTCATGTCCAGAAAGCAAGCACTTATACGCGGAACCGCAGTTCTCACAGTCACGAGTCTGTCTACCCGGTTTATGGGATTTTTCTACCGCATGTTTCTGAGTCATATCTTCGGGGAAGAAAATGTAGGGCTGTATCAGCTTGTCTTTCCTGTCTATGCACTTGGTATCTCTCTATCCTGCGCAGGGATGGAACTCGCCCTGTCCCGATGCGTTGCCAGGGAAGCCGCGGCCGGCAGAATACAGAAAGCACGGGAATTGTTAAAAACGAGTTTGATTTTTACTTTTTCATTTCCTGTATTGATCTCTCTTTTCATCCGGCAGAATGCAGATACCATTGCGCTGACTTTCCTCCGCGATTCCAGATGCAGCAGTCTTTTGTTCTTATTATCTTACACATTTCCATTTGCATCCATTCACAGCTGCATCTGTGGATACTCGCTGGGGCTGAAGCAGACAAAGATTCCGGCTGTATCCCAGCTTCTGGAGCAAGCATTCCGCATTTTGTCCGTCATTGTCATCTGTATGTACTGTTCCGGACAGGGGCAGAACATCTCGATCGCATTCGCTGTAGCCGGCCTCACATTCGGAGAGATTGCCGCTTCTTTTTACAGCCTGCACTCCATCCGGCAGTCCTGGAAGCAGATTTCAGAAAAAAGCAGAAGTGTTTTTCTTCCCCCTGCTGCATTCCGTCGGCATTTACAGAGACTTCTGGAACACGCTCTTCCACTTACTGCAAGCCGCGTATTCTTAAATATCCTGCAAAGTGTGGAAGCTGTCTCTATCCCTGTCTGCCTCCAATATTACGGAATGCCGGCTGCACAATCCCTGCAGACCTATGGTGTTCTTACCGGGATGGCACTTCCGTGTATTTTATTTCCATCCGCAGTTACCAATGCCGTTTCTTCTATGCTTCTGCCGACGGTAGCCGGGCTTCAGGAAATGAAAGACCGGCAGCAACTTCGTTCCTTAATTTTAAAAATCACCTGTTCCTGCATTTTGCTTGGATGTTTTTGTTGTGGTGTTCTTCTGATACTCGGGAAATGGATTGGAATTTTTCTGTTCAAAAGTCCGCTTGCCGGAAATTTTATTCTGACACTCGCATGGATCTGTCCGTTTCTGTATACGAACACTGTACTTCTCAGCACGATCAACGGGCTGGGAAAGACTACCTGTTCTTTTCTGTTCAACCTTTTCAGCCTCTGCATACGGATCACCGGTGTCTTTCTTTTCATCCCCGCCGCCGGAATCAGCGGATATCTGAGCGGTCTGCTGTATCAGCCAGATATTCCTGTTTCTTTGCTGCATTCTCCGGTTATCTGTATACGCCGGCAAATATTAACTGATTTTCCGCACAAAAAAGAACCGATACATGATATAAAACATATTTTTCCATGTATCGGTTCTTTTATTCTACATTTTTGTATATTTACAGTGTCTTCAAAAACAAGCCTGTAAGTACCGGATTTACATAACACTCTGTAATGATCCCAAGCATCAGGAACAGGCCAAGCCGGATACTTCTTCCCGCATCCCATCTCACCATTGGATATTCCAGCATATAGCGGAATAACACGATCCCTGCCATTGCATAAAAGATTCCCTGTGGTGCGAGTGCGGTAACGATGAGTACGATCCCTTTGCTTCCTAATTTTATGATTGCCATACAGATTACCATACCAAAACAGAATCCAAGCCATACCGCTGCCAGCATAACTGCCGTTTTCCTGTAGCGCGTTCCTGCTGCAGCCAGAAGCAGCACAAACGGAGTCCCTCTGGTTTTCACCAGATACCACAAATACGCTTCATATACGATGTCCGTCTGGTTATATTGTTCCAGAAAATACTGGTTCAGTATTCCGATATCCAGCACATACTGTTTCATCCAGAGATTTGCACTGCATATTCCCAGCAGAAAACCTGTCATTCCTGCCAAAAGCACATATTTTTGTTCGCCTTGTATCCTCACACAGCATTCTCCTTTTTTTCGTCCGGATACTTCATTATATGTGCTATTCCCGTGGATATGCTTTTATCGCAGTTTAGCTGTTCCATGCATTCTGTCCATGCAGATACTTCGACTCATACGCAAGGATTGCTGCCATCGTCTTGGAATCCTGAATCTTTCCTTCAAAGATCATCTCCTTGAGTTCTTCCAGTTTGTAAGCTTTCACATCTACAAATTCATCTTCATCCAGATGCTGTTCCCCCGGAATCAGATTCCTTGCAACAAAGACTTCAATTCTTTCATCACAGAACGCAACCGTTGTACGGATTGTAAGGAGCCATTCCAGATCATCGGAACTGTACCCGGTCTCTTCCTTCAGTTCCCGAGATGCACATACAATCCCTTCTTCATCCGGATCATCCAGCTTGCCCGCCGGGATCTCCAATGTATCTCTTTCCAACGCATTCCGATACTGTTTTACCATCAGTATCTTACCATCATCCATAACCGGAATAACTGCTGCCGCTCCGTCATGATGGATAAATCCCAGTCTTCCGTATTTCCATTGGAAAACTTCATATGGTCTTTATATACTTTCAAAACAGTCCCCTGGTATGCCAGTTCTCTTCCCATACGCTTTACGTCTTCACTCATATCTTTTCCTCCCGATTCTGCTATTTGTTTTGATAACAAAAAACCGGCTGACACATAGATCAACCGGTTTTTGTCATTCATTATCTTCTACTTGGCATAGTCTGTAACACGTGACTCACGGATTACATTGACTTTAATCTGTCCTGGATATTCTAATTCAAATTCAATCTGTTTCGCAATATCTCTAGCCAGCAATACCATATCTGCATCAGATACTTGTTCTGGAACTACCATAACACGAATCTCTCTACCTGCTTGAATTGCAAAAGATTTATCAACACCCTTGAACTGGTTGGTGATATCTTCTAATTGTTTTAACCTGTTTGTGTATGTTTCTAATGTTTCTCTTCTTGCGCCCGGCCTTGCTGCCGAAATCGTGTCTGCAGCCTGTACCACACACGCAATCAGAGTTTCCGGTTCTACATCTCCGTGATGTGCTTCTACTGCATTGATCACAGTAGCAGATTCTTTGTATTTTCTACAAAGATCCACACCAATCTGAATATGAGAGCCTTCTACGTCATGATCGATCGATTTACCGATGTCATGAAGAAGTCCTGCACGTTTTGCAAGTCTGACATCTAATCCGATCTCTCCTGCAAGAAGTCCTGACAACTGAGCCACTTCAACGGAATGCTTTAAAGCATTCTGTCCGTAACTTGTTCTGAACTTCATACGTCCGAGAAGTTTGAGCAGTTCCGGATGAATTCCGTGCACTCCAACTTCCAGTGCGGCTGATTCACCCTCTTCACGAATCATCGTGTCAACTTCTTTCTGCGCTTTTTCAACCATCTCCTCAATTCTTGCCGGATGAATACGTCCGTCAACAATCAGCTTCTCCAGCGCGATTCTTGCAACTTCTCTTCTTATCGGATCAAATCCGGAAAGAACCACTGCTTCCGGCGTATCATCAATAATGAGTTCTACACCCGTCAGCGTTTCTAAAGTACGGATATTACGTCCTTCACGTCCGATAATTCTTCCTTTCATTTCATCACTTGGAAGCTGTACAACCGAAATTGTAGTTTCCGCAACATGATCTGCCGCACATCTCTGGATAGCAGTAACAACATATTCTTTTGCCTTCTTGTCTGCCTCTTCCTTTGCCTGCGCTTCTAATTCCTTGATCATCTTTGCAGTGTCATGTTTTACATCTTCTTCAACAGTTTTTAACAAATATTCTTTTGCCTGTTCGGAGGTAAGTCCTGAGATTCTTTCTAGTTCCTGTACACGTTGCTGACTCAGCTCTTCCACTTTCGCTTCGCGCTGCTTCAGTTCTTCTTCTTTCGCTGTAAATCCTGCTTCTCGTCTTTCAATGGCCTCTGATTTTTTATCAAGAGCTTCCTCTTTGGAAAGTACACGCTTCTCGTAACGCTGCAATTCCGATCTGCGTTCCTTCGTCTCTTTTTCAAGTTCGTTCTTATTTTTGATAGACTCTTCCTTGATCTCCAAAAGAGACTCCTTCTTCTTGGTCTCCGCTGTCTTTACTGCATCATCAATGATCTCTCTGGCCTTTGCCTCTGCATTTCCGATTTTGGATTCTGCATTGTTCTTCAGGTTGGAGACTGTCAAAAAATGACTGAGCACAGCGGCCGCAACAGCCACAACGATAAGTACGATTGCTACAACAATCATTGTTCCTATCGGCACAGGAGCACCTCCTTATTAAATTTTCATTGTACGATTATTACAACAAAACAATTTTATACTTTTTACACAAATATGTCAAGCTTTCACTCACAAACTTGTAACACATTGCGGACATCCTGATAACTGAATCCTTTACGCATCAGATAACCCATCATTTTCTGTTTTTCCTTCACATCGGCTGTTTCCGGATTATAACTTCTCTTCCGCATCAGTGCCTCGATCGCCTGTCTGGAATCTTTCTCCCCGTAGTCCGCTTCTTCAAATACCTGTTCTACAATTTCTGCCGGAACCCCTTTTTGCAAAAGTGCCGCATAAAGTTCTTTTTTACTTTTCCGATCTTTCCTGCTATCAATAAAACTCCTTGCATATTCCATATCATTAATGTAGTCGAAGGACTTCACATACCGGATTGCCGCCTCCACTGCATCTTCCGCATAGCCGCCCTGTTTTAACTTGGTCCTAAGCTGTGATTCTGTTCTTCCCATATCGGAAAGCAGATGCATTGCCCGCAGCTTCGCCCTCTTGATAACGATCAGACGGAGACTGTCATAGATGTCATCTTCGATCACAGATTCTTCCGCTATATGATAACGGGACAGTTCGCCCTTATAGAGAGTAAAGGCAAACTGTCCGTCTAAATACACTTTATATCTTGTCTTTGACAGCGGTTCTATCTTCGTAACCGTCATCATATATTATTCTTCCCCTTTTGTGATTCCTTCTGCTGCAGCTTCTTCGGTCTCTTCCATGTCACCTTCCGCTCCAATATGATAGTGTGCACGGATGTTCTGCTCCAGCTCTTCCATGATCTCCGGATGTTCGGAAAGATATGTCTTCGCATTCTCTCTTCCCTGACCGATCTTGTCACCATTGTATGCGAACCATGCGCCGCTCTTGCTTACCAGATCACATTTCACTGCAAGATCCAGGATATCTCCTTCTTTGGAAATTCCCTTACCGAACATAATATCGAATTCTGCCTCTTTAAACGGAGGTGCAATCTTATTCTTCACGATCTTCACACGGGTTCTGTTACCAACCATCTCACCGCTCTGCTTCAGTGTCTCAATTCTTCTGACATCCATACGTACAGACGAATAGAACTTCAGCGCACGTCCACCGGTTGTAGTCTCCGGATTACCGAACATTACGCCCACCTTCTCACGCAGCTGGTTGATAAATATAACTACGCAGTTAGACTTGCTGATTACCGGTGTCAGCTTACGAAGTGCCTGGGACATCAGTCTTGCCTGCAGTCCGACATGGCTGTCTCCCATATCTCCTTCGATCTCCTGCTTCGGAACCAGTGCGGCAACAGAATCAACTACGATAATATCCATTGCTCCTGATCTTACCATTGTCTCTGTGATCTCCAACGCCTGATCTCCACTGTCCGGCTGTGAAATATAAAGTTCATCAATATCTACTCCGATATTCTTCGCATAAACAGGATCCAGCGCATGCTCTGCATCGATAAATCCTGCAATACCGCCTCTCTTCTGTACTTCTGCGATCATATGTAATGCAACCGTCGTCTTACCGCTGGACTCCGGTCCATAGATCTCAACAATACGTCCCTTCGGCACTCCGCCAAGTCCCAGTGCAAGATCCAGACTTAATGAACCGGTAGGAATGGTCTCTACTGCTACCTGTGCTGACGGATCTCCCAGACGCATAACTGTTCCTTTACCGAAATTCTTTCTCTAATTTTGCGATCGCCGCATCCAATGCGCGCTTTTTATCTTCATTTGCCATGTTAATTCTCCTTTTTCGTTCATCGAACGAGTGTTCGTCTTCTGGTTAATATAGTATTATACTTCATCCCGAATGTCAATATTTAATTTTCCCCTCGCCATTTTTCTCTTGTATATTCTGGAATACTCTACAGAAATGTAAAAGAATACAACCATCTGTGATTCAGACATATTTAACATACCACACAAGGCTTTCCAGCGTCAAGAATTTCGCCGTTACTATTTTCATACATTTTTCCCAGGTTCTTTTTTCAACCGCACGCTCCGTTACAACCACATTTTCTGCAATTTTTTCATCAGCAAGATAATACGAAACGGTTCCTGCTTTTTCTCCTTTTTTACCGGTGCTTTTTTGCATTTTACCGTCTTTATTTCCATGCGGATCTCTTCTTCCTGCGCAGCAGGATTTTTTTGATTCCTCGCTGTTCTTCACTCTCAACGAGATCTTTTCTGAGGTCTGATACGGAATTTCCGGATCAAATGCATCCACTACCAGTAATTTATCCGGTACCGTATTCCTGTACACTTCCCGGTAGTGATAATGTTCCAGTCCATACTCCATCAACCTCCTGGTATCTTTCCATTTATATCCTTTATTATCCGGCCATCCGCATGCCAGAAGTGCCACGATAAAGGTACGCTCATCCCGTCTTAAGCTTCCCACATAACAATATCCCGCCTCTGCCGTAAATCCCGTCTTGCCGCTCAGTGCCCCGTCCATCATATCCAGGAATGCATTATGATTATGACACGAAAATGTACGCTTCCTGTCTGTATCCTGGAACTGATATTCCTTCGTCCGGGTCACTTCAAGAAATGCTTCCTTTTCCCCCGGATGTCATAATACAGTACTGCATGATCTTTGCCAGGTCTTCTGCTGTTGTAGAATGTACGCCGCCTTCATCTTCCGCATCCAGTCCGTTCGGCGTAATGAAGTGGGTGTTCTTGCAGCCGATCTCTGCAGCTTTTGCATTCATTTCTTTTGCAAATTCTTCTACACTTCCGGCAATGCCCTCTGCCACAGCCACTGCACTGTCATTATGCGATTCCAGCATCAGGGAATACAACAGGTCTTTGATGTAGAACTCTTCTCCTTTCTGCATCCCAAGATGTACCTTCGGCTGGGATGCAGCCTGATCCGATACTTCTATCGTCTGATCCGGATGTTCCCGCAAGTATTCCAACGCAAGGATACACGTCATGATCTTCGTTGTACTTGCCATCGGACGGACCACATCTGCATCCTTCCCAAACAATACCCGGCCGCTGTCCGCATCCATCAGCACCGCCGATCTGGCATAAAGTTCTGCCGGTTCATCCCCGAACACCCGCTTCGCATTCTGTGCAGCAGCATCGTTCTCCGTTCCATCCGTCTGCTTCTGTGCCTCTTTTTCCCCGATTCCGGTCAGAATCTTTCCGGCAGTCTCCGTATTCTCTGCCCACCTTTTATTCCTTGATTCCAGACTCTGTATACGGCATGCCATGCCCATGCCGGCAATCAATATCACCAGCAATACCACCGATACGATTTTATGCGGCCGTCTTTTCATATTTCTCCACTCCGGGTATATTCCGTTAAGAAAATATATGCCCGAAAAAACAAAAAAATCACTCCACCGGCTGTCTGCCGCGTGAAATGATTTTCCATGTTATTTCCTGCCACATCTTCTATATATCTAATTTTAACTGTACTTCTTCTTCTGCTTCTTCCTTGAACGACTCTACCTGTTCCGGATTCGGACTTGGCAGATCATCCAGCGAATGAATACTGAACCGGCGCAGGAATTCTTCCGTTGTTCCGAAAAGGATCGGTTTCCCGGACGCGTCCA
>ENA-OPZD01000180-OPZD01000180.1-human-gut-metagenome-genome-assembly--contig:-NODE-180-length-19862-cov-4.117406_pt1 | contig 19862 bp, 28 predicted proteins | sample MGYA00242479_ERZ504495 | MGnify/ENA primary metagenome ERZ504495 (study PRJEB26092, sample SAMD00036286) | human gut metagenome | host: Homo sapiens | study: EMG produced TPA metagenomics assembly of... | reverse complement strand
TATTTTTCTTCATTATTATATATCCTTGATAAAGAAATTTTATATTATAATATAAGTAAATACTATTTATATTGGAGATGATTTTATGGCTAGAAATTTACCTCAACAATTGCGTTATGACAAACTAGGCCCTAATGTAGTAAAAGCTCTAACTAAACGTCATTTTGAAGCTTATTACTGTAGCACCAAAGAAGAAGCCTTAGCCCAAGCAATTAAACTAATTCCCGAAAACGATATAGTTTCATGGGGAGGCTCTATTTCTATTGATGAAATTAATTTATTATCCTATGTAAAAGAACATTATCAAGTAATCGACCGCGATAGTGCCAAATCACCAGAAGAACGACTTGACCTCATGCGTAAAGCTCTACTTTGTGATACTTTCCTTATGAGTTCTAATGCTATCAGTGAAGATGGTCAATTAGTAAATATCGACGGTAACGGCAATCGTGTTGCTGCCATGATTTATGGACCTAAAAATGTAATTATAATTGCCGGTATGAATAAAGTAGTAAAAACTCTAGATGATGCTTATGCTCGTGCTAGGAATATAGCTGCTCCTAGCGTTGTGCAACGTTTTCCTAATGCTAAAACACCATGTAACCAAACTGGTGCTTGTCATGATTGCTTATCTAGTGATAGTTGCTGTGCTATATGGTTACTACTCGTATTTGTCGTCCAGCAAAAAAATAAAAGTTATCCTAGTAGGCGAAAATCTAGGCTTATAATAAAAAGCTCTCAGAATATCTGAGAGCTTTCTTCATCTTTGTGATATGACTAAGCCAACAATAGCTAATATCATACCTATTAATTTATATAAAGTTATTGGCTCATTTAATACTAAATAAGCAGTAATTACTGTTACCACTGGGCAAGCATATATATATACTGTAGTCTTTACCACACCTAAATACTTTGTAGCGAAATTCCATGTCAAAAAACAAATTGCTGAAGCGCCAATTCCTAAATACAACATATTTGCTAAATTTATCGGTTCTAATAAATAAATTAAATCAATATTAAAACCCATAAAAATAACTGGTGGTATCATCAAAATTACGCCATAAAGAAAAATTTCTCTTGTGATAACTATCATATCATAGCCAAATGCACAAATTTTCTTTAATACTACAGCATAAACAGCCCATAAAACAGCAGCTCCTAAAGCTAAGATATCGCCTTTAGGATTGATATTCAAACTACTTTCTTCTAGGGCAATAAATACTATACCTATCATTGAAATTATAAATCCTACAATAAAAGGCCCTGTTATTGCATGTTTTCGCAATGTAAAACTAGCTAAAATAGCAGCAAAAAAAGGAGCTGTTGATGAAATAATCCCTACATTTGAAGCATATGTATATGTCAATGCAATATTTTCCATCAAATAATATAAAGTAATTCCTGATAATGCTGCCACTACCAAATATAAACGATGTTCTTCATGCCTTAACTTCAAAGGTTCTGGTCTGATTATATATAAAATACTAAGACCGATTACAAACCTTGTTAATAATATTTCAATTGGCGAAAAATCTACTAATAATATTTTAGTGGATATAAATGTTGTTCCCCAACAGATGATTGTAAATAGTGCCAATAAATGACCTTTCATCGCTACTCCCATTAGTAAAGCCCCTTTTACATTAAATTTTGTTCTATATATTTCAAACAATACGCTTTATTTTCTAAAATTTTATAAATAGTATTATCGTATAAATACCTATCATGTTCTTGATTATAAAAAGCTTTACCTGTTTGAGTTTCTTTTATTAACCAACCTTGTTTTTCCATAAATATATAAAACTCTACTTTAGTTTTTATATTTAATTTATTTATATTATCAATTGTTTTTATTAAATTCTCTATCAAATTATAAAATCCTTGTTTTTTTTCGGATAAATATATTTTTTTATCTAAATCATATTGAAGAGTTTTTCCCCATATCATTTCAATATTACTGCGTAGAATTTTATCATCATAAAAGTTTTAGCTAAAGTTTTATCACTAACTTTTCTATTTTCATCAATATAATTAAAGATAAAATCTTTCTTTAAACGTTCATGTTCCAGTTTTATGCCAACTTTTAATAATTCTTGCTCAAAATATTTAAAGTCTTTATTTCTACTTTTATTTAAAATAGCTATTATTTTATCATAAACTGTTTTCTGCCACGTTAAATCTCTAAATTGTTCTCTTAAAAAGCTATATTTTTTACGCATATTATATTCACGATTTTTATTTTGAACAAATATATCTCTTTCAATAACTGATAAATTATATTCTCTGCATAATTCGTCAGAACTATATTTTAATTTTCTAAAGTTTTATTAGCATGTATTTCTATTGTCTTTCCTGTTATAGCATTTACTGAATTAATGATAAAGTGATTATGTATATGTTCTGTGTCTAGGTGTGTACATATACATACTTCAAACCATCTTGAGCAAAAATTTTGCATCGCCATTTTTTCCTATTTCATGAGCTTTTTCTGGAGTTATTTCATTTGGCTTAAATGATTGCTGAAAATGTTTATACATTTCACTGTTTCTATTATCTATTGCTTTTCGATATAGCTCTTTTGTTGCTATCATTGTATCATATATATTTTTTAATGAACCCCAACAATTCAACGGAGTTATTAATTTTTTCCCTGTTATTGTGGTTATTTTTCTTCATTAGCAATATAATTTAGCGCTGATTTTAGACTTGCTTTTGTTTTTCCTGCTTTAACGACTTTAATAATTGCCAAAATTCATCACACCCTTGCTGGATTTCTTGTAGTAATTTTTCTGTATTTTCATCTTTTGTTTCTATTTTATTAGATAATTCGTTTACTTTATTTCCTAGGTATTTTTATTTGCGATATTGTTTGTTCTAGGTTGGGTATTATGTATATTGGGTTGTTGCTTATGCTGTCTATTATTAGCTGAGTTTTGATATTTGTGTTTGTTCTAATTTTTGTTTTATTAGTTCATTTTGTTCTGGGGTTAATCTTATATTTAATTGTAGGCGAGGAGATTTTTTTTCATTTTTATTCCTTTCTTTTGTTCTAGACTTTTGCTAAGCTTGCTTCTTTTCTTATATCCCTTCCTTTTACTATATATTATGATTCTTTTTTTCTGCAATATTTTTTGTAGACATTTTGTTGTTTTTTATATTATAATTTAGTTAATGGATAATAATTATTATTTTATAAGAAATATTGATTTTATATTGTAGGTGATTTTATGTTAGATACTGTTATTATTGGCAGTGGTCCTGCTGGTCTTGCTGCTGCTATATATGCTTCTCGTGCGGCTTTGAATTATGTTGTTTTGGAAAAGGCTGGTTATAGTGGTGGTCAGATTGTTACTACTAATGATTTAGATAATTATCCTGGTATGCCTAATATTGATGGGGCTTCTTTTTCTATGGCACTTCAAGAACATGCTGAAAAATTAGGTGCTGAAATTAAAGAAGCGACTGTAACTGCTATTAAACAAAATGAGGATAATTCATATACTGTAGAAATCGAAGGTCAAGAACCTATTTTAACTAAATCTGTCGTTTTGGCTACTGGTGCTAATCCTCGTACTTTGAATGTTCCTGGAGAACAACAATATTTAAGCCGTGGTGTTTATTATTGTGCTACTTGTGATGGTGCTTTTTATCGCAATAAGACAACTGCTGTTATCGGTGGCGGAAATACTGCTCTTGAAGATGTTTTATTCCTTGCCAAAATCTGTGAAAAAGTTTATTTAATACATCGTCGTGATGAATTACGTGGAGATAAACATTCCCAAGAGAAAATTTTTGCTATGCCAAATGTGGAATTTGTAAAATCTGCTTTGCCAAAATCTATCAAAGGGGATAAAAAAGTTTCTGCGATTGAAATCGAATATAAAAAGACTGGCGAAATTGTAGATATTCCTGTAGATGGAATTTTCGTAGCAGTGGGCATGATACCTAATAATCAATTAGTACCTGATTTTGTCAATACTGATGATGCTGGTTATGTCATTGCTGATGAAACAGGTAAAACAAATGCCAAAGGATTTTTTGTGGCTGGTGATTTACGTACAAAAGATTTACGTCAAGTTTTAACTGCTGCTTCTGATGGTGCCAATGCTATTAAATCTGTAACAGATTATTTAAACGAAATCTAATTCTATACTCAAAGAGCAATACTAATTGTTAAATGTAAATTATTAGTATTGCTCTTTTTACTGCACTTTACTTGTGAAAAGTTTTAAAACTAGTTATAATTAATTTACTTAATTTATATTAGGAGAGTGCTTTACTTTGATTAAAGTTAAACTTATGAAATATACTGCTGAACCAGAGCGTACTGTAGCTATGGCAGCTCGTCTTTGTTATTCTCCTGCTGGTGCAGAGGAATTATCCGAAAAAATGACTGATAAACAAGTTACTAAACTTGTAGAAAAAATTATCAGCATGGGTCATGCTTCCACTATGGAACATGTTACTTTTACATTTGCTATTGAAGGTATTTCTCGCGTACTCACTCATCAATTAGTGCGCCATCGTATTGCTTCTTATTCTCAACAATCTCAGCGTTATGTAAGTGAACATGATTTTGAATATATTTTACCGCCATCAATCGCTGAAAATGATGAAGCTAAAGCAAAATTTGAAAATCTAATGCATACAATTCGCCAAACTTATGATGAATTAGTAGCTATGGATGTTCCTAAAGAAGATGCTCGTTATGTTTTAGCTAATGCTACAGAAACAAAAGTTTTAGCAACATTTAATGCTCGTTCACTTCTTAACTTCTTCTCTCTTCGTTGCTGTAATCGCGCTCAATGGGAAATTCGTCAAATGGCATATTTAATGCTTGCTGAAGTTAAAAAAGTAGCTCCACTTTTATTCAAAAATGCAGGTGCAACTTGTGTTCGCACTGGTCGTTGCCCTGAAGGTGCTATGACTTGTGGTAAATTTAAAGAAATGCTTAAATTACGTGAAGAATAATTTATAAAATATTAATAAAAAAAGGAGATTATCATGCGTCCAACAAAAAATAAACCTAAAAAAGATAAAAAAAAATAAATTTGTAGTAAGTCCTCGTCCGAAGAAAAAAATAAATGATACAAAACAAATTAAACCTAAAAAAGTAGAAATCAGTGAAGATATCTTACTTGGTCGCAATGCTGTTCGCGAAGCTTTAAAAAGTGGTCGTTCTATCAATCGCATCTTAATTGCAGATAGCGCTCATGGTGGTTCTATGCCTGAAATTATGACACTTGCTAGAGAACGCCGTATCATTGTACAAAATGTAAATACTGAAAAACTTGACCAAATCTGTGGCGGTCAACGTCATCAAGGTATTGCAGCTTATGCAGCTCCTGTTGATTATGTAGAACTTGATGATATTTTAAATCTTGCTAAAGAACGCAATGAAGATCCATTCATCATCTTATTAGATGAATTAGAAGACCCTCATAATCTCGGTGCAATCTTACGTACTGCTGATGCTGTTGGTGCTCATGGTATTTTAATTCCTAAACATCGCAGTTGCCCATTATCTTCTATCGTAGCTAAAACTTCTGCTGGAGCTTTAGAATATGTTCCTGTAGCTCGCATTGGTAATGTAGTACAAACTTTAGAAGAATTAAAACAAAAAGGTCTTTGGGTAGCTGGAGCAGACATGGACGGTACAGAAAATTATTATGATGCTAATATGACAGGCCCTCTAGTTTTAGTTATTGGCAGTGAAGGTCGTGGTGTTAGCCGTCTTACAAAAATGCTTGCGATTTCATTGTCAAAATCCCAATGCGTGGCAAAGTAAACTCTTTAAATGCTTCCAATGCTGCTGCTATCTTAGCTTATGAAGTCTTAAAACAACGTACTTTAAAATAATTTATTTATATTTATTTGAGCAAAATCTTATTTTATCTTAAGTGGTGATTATTTCATGCTTTATAATGAACGTGTAGAATTAATCTTGCAACAAGTACAATTACAAGCTATTGTAAAAATCAATGATTTAAAAGATTTATTAAATGTTTCTGTTGATACTGTTCGCCGTGATTTAAAAACTATGGAACAAAGTGGTCTAATAAAATGTATACGTGGTGGTGCTTGTCTACCAGATTCATTGCCATCTTTATCTAATTTTACCGGTAGGGAAGTTCTCAATATAAAATTAAAACGAGAAGCTGCAAGAAAAGCATTAGCTTATATTAAACCTAATGCTATCATTGCTTTAAATTCCGGAACAACTAATACTATATTAGCCCAAGAATTAGTTTTTAAAAAAGATAATATCACTGTCATTACTAATAATTTAGCAGCCATTAATATTTTAATTCAAAATCCAGCAATAAAAATTGTTTCTATTGGCGGAATTATTGATTCTCAAGAAAAATCAACTTATGGTACTACTTGCGAACAAGAATTTGGTCAATATTTTCCTGATATTGCCTTTTTATCTATTAATGCTATAAATTATAAAGATGGCTTCACCGATTTTCGCATGTCCGAAATAGGTATTATTAAATTATTATCTCAACGTTCAGAAAAAGTAATTGCTATAATGGATTCTAGTAAGATTGGCAAACGTTCAAAACAAAAAGTATTAAATCTAGATAATGTTGATTTATTATTAACAGATGATAATATCTCACCAATATTAAAAGAAAAATATAAAAATAAAGGTCTTCTCATTGAATAAAAATAGCCATTTTCCTTATCTCTTATTTAGAAATTTGGAAAATGGCTATTTTTTATGGAATTAAATCACCTTTTATGCTTCTCCACCATGAAATTGTTCTATACGCTTCCAAAGTTTTTTCTACTTCTATTGGTTCATTTCCATCTAATTTACCTATATCTACAGTATTAAGCCAAACACTATCATTAAAGCCTACATTTGCTCCTCTTGTTAATGATTTACCTAAACTATAGTATTCAAAACCTTGTGGCGCTATCAATTCAAATATTAGTTGCCCCAATATTAATATGACCGCCAGCTATTTCATCTGATAATATATTTTTCGTAATACCATCACCATAAATGACACATGCACAGTATATCTATTAAATAATGTTGGTTTTGCTTCTATATTTGTTCTATCAGCATGATCACCAGTAATTACAAATAGATTTTCTTTAGGATATGCTATTTCAATACCTTCAACAAAATTGCCAATCACTTTATCTGTATACCAATAATGACCTAATTTATTTAATAAATCTTCATTATTTTGCACATCTACAGGTAATTTAGCTCGCACTTCTTCTTTCGGAAAACCTGCTTTTGCTAAATCTACACTATAAGGCGCATGATTTGATACAGATAAAATCACATATACTGTAGGTTCATCATTTTGAGCTACTTCTTGCTTTAATTTATCAAAAATAAATTCGTCATCACAGCCCCATACATTACCTGATGGATATTGATAATCTGATGCACAATGAAATTCATCAAAGCCTTGTGCCAAAGCAAAATCTTTTATTCTTTCCCAACCACTAAAACCAGCATACCAAAACTGTGTTTTATACTCCTAATTTTTTTATCTGTGGTGCAAAAGATGTTGCATATACCTGCTTATATGATTCATATTGATGATTAGGATATATATTTACATCAGATAAACCACAAATAATAGCATTTACTGCCATAGGTGTAAATGCACCATTAGGCATAAAAATTATGTGTATATGTTGCATTATCTTTTTGCATAATAGCTCGCACATTTTCGCCTAATTGCAGATTTGCATATTCATCTAATAATGGCCATTGAGCAAAACTTTCACCGATTATAATAAATATATGCTGTTTCTTATCAATTATATTACCATGAGCTTGATATACTAAATTACTATCAATTTGACTTAAGTCTTGTTTTTGCAGACGATAAGCATCACTATTTTTCGCTAAAAACTCTAAATTCTGAGCAATATTTTCCTTATGCACGCCATAAATCACGCCATTATCAATGCGTTTTTTAATAGAATATCCTCGATAGATAGCCTGCACATCATCTAAAATTATCTCATTAAGAAAAGTATCTTTTGTTTTTGCACAGTTTTCCCAATGAATAGATTTTGCATAGGAAAAACTAGCTCCAAAACGTACAAATAAAGCAAAAATTAAAGTAAATACTATCGCTGATATTTTAAATACAAGATTTTTTTCAAATTTAAAAGATTTTTTTATCCACTGCCAAGCAAGATACTTTTTCAAGATATATACGACTATAGCTGTAAATAAAATAATGATTACTGTGCCTTCCAATAAATGATACTGCTCTATCATTGTATAAAATAAAGCTTTTACATCATCATTTACAGCATTAAATACCATTTCATTAAAATTAGTATGAAATTCCCTATAATAAAAATATTTTGCTACAAATAAAAAATTCAATATAAATAAAAATACTGCTGATAGTCCTAATCTTAATTTATCTAAATGCTTATTTATCAACCAACCTACTAAAGTAACAAAAATAAATGTAAATAGCATAAGCACGCCTGCTGTTTTTAAGCTAATTCTTGCCCCATAATAGATAGTCAACAGAATATCATTTAAATTTATATCACCAGCATAACTTTTCATCGTTATTAATGAAATTACACGCAATAAATTTAAATATAACCAAACAAAAATAAATAATTTGAAATCTCTCTTCAAATTATAATAAAAACTCTCCCATTTTAACTGCAAAATCATTCTCCTAACTTATAAAAAATTATTCATTAACAGCTTCGATTAAATTTCTCACTAAATTTTCATCTACATAATCATAACAAGCTTTATTTCACCTTGAGCAAATGCATAATTCACAAATCACCAAAGTTGTTTATCTTCTTCCATGCCCTACAAGATGAATGTATCTGCTTTATTTTTGTATATTCTATTAAATCTTTGCATTATCTTATTAATACCACTACCTGCTAAAATTTCTATTTTGCTCCTACTGTTTCTTGTAAACTTCTAATCAGTTCTTTGCCTTCTATAGCTGTTGCTTTCAATCCACTAGTTAATACTCTATTTACGTTTAATTTTATTAATTCATTTATCGCTGTTTTTTCATCTTTTACACAATCAAAGGCTCTATGAAATACTGCTGTCTTCTCATAGGAATGTACTATATTTACCATTTTTTGTGTACATTCTAAATCAATTGTTCTATCTTCAGTTAAAAAGCCAAAAGCTAATCCATCAGCACCACGCTCTAATAAAGCTTCTGCTTCGGCAAAAATCTGTTTTTTTCTAAATCACTATAGCAAAAACCAGCACCTCTTGGCCTTACCATACAAATAACTTCTAAATTTGTATTTTTTTAATTAATTCTAAAGTAGCTATACTTGGCGTAAGCCCTCCTAAATACAAAGCTGAATTTAATTCTATTCTCTTTGCTCCACCTCTATAAGCATTTATGGCATCTTCATAACTACCACAACAAATTTCAATTATTCTATCCATTTTATGACCTCACTTCATTTTATATACTTATTATATACTATTTTGCTAGTATTTAAAAATATATGTTATAATATAGTATTATATATCTTTAATAAAGGAGAAAAATCATATTATGTTAAAAGACATAGCAGAAAAATATTACATACAAGGTTATAATTGTGCAGAAAGTCTTATTCGTGCAGGTAATGAATATTATAGTTTAAATCTTGATGAAATGCTCTAAAGATGACAGGCGCATTTGGCGGTGGTTTTCATGTTGGTGATGTATGTGGAGCTTTAAGTGGTTCAGCATGTGTTATCTCAAGTAAATATATTGAAACAAGAGCTCATGAAACTACTCATTTAAAACCTATAATGTTAAACTTAGTTAGAGCATTTCAAAGTCATTTTTCTTCAAGACTTTGCTGTCAAATTAAAGCAAAACATTATTCTCAAGAAGTACATTGTTTAAATACAGTAAAAGCTACATCTGAAATTCTTGAACAAGTTTTAACTGAATACGAAAAAAGTCATTAATTTAAAACCTAATCTCTAATTATTCTAGAGATTAGGTTTTTTATTTACAATCTTGCTTGCACTCACTACAACCATTACAGATAAGTTTACTAGCACATTCATTACATTTTAGTTTAAAACTTCTTTTATACAATTTTTCCTTGTCTAATAATCTCCCAAATTGGTCATATAATTTAAAAACTATTTCTTTGCCTTGATAATTCATTTTAGATTTAAAAGCCATCTTACTTTGTAATTCCTTTGAAGGCAAATTATATATTTTTTATCTTTCATAAAAACTGTTCCTGTTTCCATAAAACAAAATGTAATATTTGCTTTTACACATTCTTGGCGCAAGTTTTCCACCCAATCGAAATTACAAACTCTAGCTCCATTATAATTTTCTCCACCACAAATTACCTGTTCAATTTCTCCATTTTTTAAATATTTTTCTATACTTACATTCTCCAAAAATGGAGCAACTATTATCCCTTTATGTTTAAATGGCAAATTCAATAATATAGGTATTCTCTCATCTGCACGCTTTTGATTTTCACAAGTTACATGCAAAAACACATTTTCCCAACCATCGTCCCAATTTTTAGGTAAACATTCTCTTATTCTTTCTGCTCTTTTTGTTATCAATATAAATATAACATCACTTCTAGCTTTTATTATTCTCCATGCTTCTTCTCGCCACTCATCAGCTTCTTTTAAGAAAAAATCTGATGTCATACAAACCCTTATTTGTTCACCACTTTTTATCTTATATTCGCCTTGTCTATTTTTAGCTAATGGATAATAAAAATTTGCCTTTACTTTATAAATGTAGGCTCCACTATTACCTCTTATCTTATCTAGATAATACATATAACAATTTTTACAGCCTTCACTATATTTAAGACAGCCATGCCATGGGTTCCATATGTCATGCATCATTTCACCTTCTAAAAGTAATAAGCCCCAAAATCTAATAAATAAAAGTTTCTAGGGCTTATATATTCTATCTCTTCCTTAAATCTTTTCCACCGCAAATAGGGCATTGTTCTTTCTTAAACAAAAAATAATATATAGCATAGATAAAAATCCAACTACCACCAGTAATTACTGATAAAAATATAAATAAAAACCATGATGGTCTTTTCACTGGAGAAACCATTTGATTACAGTATGGACAATATTTCATAAAATCACCTCATTAATTTATTTAAATCAATACTTATCTTAACAACACTTCAAAACTCTGGATATTTCCATATTTTTAAAATTATATCTGTCAATATATTTGTTCTTCGTTGAATAGCTTTTTTATTCCATACATCACATTGAGCAATGCTTTCATTTAATTTTAAATGACTATACTTAAATCCACTTTCACCATTTACTTTTTCCCAAAAAGATTTATTGCTCATTTCTGCATTATATCCCGTTATCGTCAAATTGCCCAAAGTATGCAAATACAGACTATGCACTTCTTGCCAATCTTCGCCTAACATTTGTTGCCACGACAGATTATGTTCTATATTTTGAGGCATAATATGCTCTATAGTGTAATTTGCTGTATTTAAATCAATTGGCTCTTTATGATAATAATTTTCTAAGGCTTCTAATAAATATTTACGCAAGCGAAAATGATATATATCCTTCGTTTGCAATTTTTCTCGAACTTCATAATCAGATGGAAATCGTTTATAACTTGATTTAAATACAAAAGCTTTGATAACACTATTTACATAATCTTCTTTATCCACAGCTTGATATAAAGTAGCAAAAGTTTTGCTAAGTGAATTTGTCGGTATTTCACAAATAGCTCTACGCCATAAATAACTTATCACTACTTGCAAAATCTTTTTAAAATCTTCTTTAATCAATATCTGACGACTATAATCATCATACAATTTCAATAAAAATGGATATACTACATGACTATCTAGTTTCTTAAATTCTTGCCAATATAGTTTAAGCTCATCATCATTTTCTTGCAATAAATCAATGCAAGCATAATATTTGGCATAAGTAAATAAATCCTTCAAAACTGCGAATTTCTCACAATTATTATCTAAATAATAACGCTTAAAATTCTCATATACATTATTTATCTTGCAAATATAACCTGTGTCACTCTTTAAAGTTAAAAAATCACGTATAAAATAATCAAATTTATTTACATCATTTTTATAAATATCTTCACCAAATAATTCTTCCATTGGTTTCCAATATGTTTTATACAATCTAGTTTGCTTTTCTGGGGTCAAATCCATCAATAAATAATTGCGCAATAAATCCGTCTGCGATAAATCTTTACCTGTGGAATTCATACTTTCAAAAATCATTTGAGGATTATCGCTATCTTTATCCAAAGATATTGACACTAAACTCAATTTAAAAATACCTGCATAAATTTCATCAATCTGCCCATGTTGTTTTATAAAATCTTCTATACGTTCATAAAAAAAATTCATAACATTTAATGATATTTGTAGCAGGCTTATTCACTGTAAATATTGTATTATCTATTAATTTTATATACGTTTCCTTATCTTGCACATTCAACAATAATTTGTATCTGTCTTCATCTATTTCATCACTATTATATAAAAATTGATTTTTTATCTTTGCTAAATTAATGAGTTTAGTTTCTAAATTGAATTTCTGTACATAATCTTTTATTGCACATAATAAAATAGAAATTGTCGTTAAAACGTTGTTGACCATCAATCAATAATAATTGTTGTGGACGTCCTGCTGGTGTTCCCATATCAATATATACAATAGAGCCAATAAAATGATTTTGTTTTTCTTTAAATTTACTAGCACGTAAAATATCAAACCATAATTGTTCATATTGGCTTTTTTGCCAACTATAATTTCTTTGAAAGATAGGTACTATAAACTGACGAGATGTATTTAATAATTTATTTAAAGTTGTTTCTCCTGCTTGCAAAAAATCATCTCCTATATAAAAATCACCGAAAAATTTATATCTTAAATTTATATTATGTATCAATTTCAAATATCCATAATTTATAATTCAATTTTAGCTTAAACCTTGATTTTTATAAAGACAAAAAAAATAAAGCTGACTCAATAGCCAGCTTTTATTTAATCTATCAAATATACATCTCCATGGCGATTTCATCGCAATTTGGGAATTTTGGACAATCTATACAATCCTTCCAAACTTTTTGTGGCAAATCATCTTTCGTTACCACTTTAAATCCTAAACTGCCAAAAAATTTATCTTGATATGTCAATGTGAAAACTTTTCTTATACCTAAAGCTTTTCCTTCTTCAATGAGATGTTCCACGATATTTGCACCAATATGACGACGTAAAGCTTTTTTAGCTACTGCTAAAGTGCGAACTTCTGCCAATTCATCCCAAACTATATGCAGACCTCCTACACCTAGTATTTCACCATCTTCTTCAGCAACATACATATCTCTCAAAGTTTCATATAAAGTATTTCGAGAACGTGCTAACATTACTCCTTCTTGAGCATATAAATTTACTAAATTATATATTTCTTCAACATCGTTAAATGTAGCCTTACGATAAATCATTAAAACATCTCCTCAATATAATTATATCAAGCTTGCAATAATGCAGAAGGGCAAATATCTTTAAGTGGACAATCACCACATAGAGGATTTCTTGCTCTACAAAGTTTACGACCATGCCAAATAAGCCAATGATGTGCATCTGACCATTTTTCCATCGGTATTGCCTTTTGCAATCCTTTTTCTACTTCATCAGGTGTATTACCTACAGCTAATTTCAAACGATTGGATACTCTAAATACATGTGTATCCACAGCTATAGCTGGACGATTAAACGCAATGCTTGAAACAACATTCGCCGTTTTTCTTCCCACACCTGGCAACTTTAATAATTCTTCGAATTGCTCAGGCACTTCACCATTATAATCACTACATAATTTATGACAAGTAGCTATTATATTCTTTGCCTTATTTCTAAATAATCCACAATCACGTATTTCTTCTTCTAAAGCAGTAACACCCATTTCCAAAATCTTTTCTGGAGTATTTGCCTTAGCAAATAAACGAGCTGTAGTTATATTCACACGTTTATCCGTACATTGTGCTGACAATATAACTGCAATCAACAACTCAAAAGGACTATTAAAAATTAAAGCTGGCTTAGCATCTTTATACGTCGTTTCTAAAATCTCCAACATTTCATCTTTTATTTTTTTAGTTATTTTCATAAAAACCTCATTTTTATACATTAAAGTAAACTTGTAAACCTAAGTATAACACAATAAAAAATATTAAATCTAGTAAAATTACAAACTAAATATATTAATTTTGAAAATATGGGCGTAAAAATAATGTAATGAAAAATATAATTGCCGCAAAAATAGCAATGGTTGCCCCAGTTGCAATATCAGCATAATAAGAAATCACAAGACCTAAAAGCCCTGCACAAATAGCAAAGCAAATAGATAAAGCATGATATTGTCTAGCATTAACTGCTATATTTCTAGCCGCTGCTGCCGGCAAAATCAACAATGAATTTATAATCAATAATCCTACCCATTGAATACTTATAGAAACAACTACAGCTACAATAGCTGCAAAAATCATTTCAATATATAAAGTCTTAATACCTCTACTAGCAGCAAAACCATCATTTATACTAATTATCAAAATCTGATTGAATAAGAAACACCATGCAATCACAACGACAATAAAAGTTATGAATAAATATACAAGTTCATTAGCTGTAATGCTTAAAATATCACCAATAAAATATGAAGTATAATTACTAAAATTGCCGCCATGCGACATCAAGATAAGACCTATTGCTATACCTGCCGAAGAAAAGACACCAATAATTGTATCTGTTGAAGCACTACTGCGATGTTTAATATATGTGATTAGAGCCGCAAAAATTATCGAAAATATAATCAACGAAACAAGTGGCTCACCACTGCCTAATAATACACCTACGGCAACTCCTGTAAATGCTCCATGACCTAATGAATCAGAAAAAAATGCCATGCGATTGCTGACAACCATAGTGCTTAAAATTCCCAAAAGTGGTGTAATCATCAGCACTGCCAAAAAAGCATTTTTCATAAATACATGATTTATCCAAGCAAAAGGCAAAATCACATCTAAACCATTATAAATAATATCTAACATTATTCTGCCTCCTCTTCTAATGGAGCTACAATATTACCAAATAAAGCTTTTGTTTCTTTACGATTGAATACTTCTTGCGGTGTTCCTTTACAAATCACTTTTTTATTCAACAAAACAACTTGGTCAGCATATTGAGCTACAAGTGGTAAGTCATGTGATATCAAAACAATTGCCATATCTTCTTTTTCTCTAAGCTCGGATACAATCTCATAAAATAATTTCAAACCATTGTGGTCTACCCCAGATACTGGCTCATCTAACAATAATAAATCTGGCATTGGATTTAAAGCTAAAGATAATAATACACGTTGCATTTCACCGCCAGATAAAGCTCCTAATCTTCTATCAATCAAATGTTCAGCTTTTACTCTACGCAAACTTTCCAAAACTTTTGGTCTTAATTTTTTCATACTACAAAGCCATACAGGATATTTTGATAAACATGCTGCAAAAAATCCATTACACTAGTAGGCGAAGTACGGTCAAAACGCAAATACTGTGGTACATAACCTATAATAGGATTTCCTGTATGTTTTCCTTTAGCATCTACATAATGTAATTTCCCACTATGAGGTACTTGCCCTAAAATACATTTTAATAATGTAGATTTTCCTGCTCCATTTGGCCCGATTAAAGCTGTTAATTGTCCACAATGAATATGCATATTCACATCTGTAAATATTTCTGTATCTCCAGCATGAGCTGAAAAATTTTCTATTTTGGTACAACAAAGTTTATTACAATCTTCTGATGAAGCATTATGATGATATTTTCTTTTAAACAAAATTACACCTCACTAGATAAACTAAATAACGCAGTATACCAACTAAAAAATTGGCAATACTGCGTTAATGTCTTAATTTTATAAAATTTAATTAAGCTTCTTCTTCAAATTGGTCTTTACCAACACCGCATAATGGGCATACAAAATCTTCTGGTAAATCTTCAAAAGCTACACCAGGAGCTAAATCATAATCTTGATCTCCAAGTTCTTCATCATAAACCCAACCGCATACAGTACAAACCCATTTTTTCATAATTAATAGCCTCCAATATATTTTATTTGTCTTAGCTTTTATATACTAAATTCATTTCATATTATATTTATATAATATAATTAATACTTCTCTTTGTCAACTATTAATATTAATTATTATCCACAAATAATTATATTTTAAATATTTATTAAAACTAACGCTTTATTAACTTACAAATATTTTGATAAAATTCATATGGTACATCTAAATTATTATTTGTACCACTGCCTAAATCTACAGATGGTCGATTAGCACCATGAAAATCAGTACCACCAGTTGGCACTAAATCATATTTTTCAATCAAATAATGAGCAAATTTTTCATCATCTTCACTATAATTTGGATAATATGCTTCCATACCATCTAAACCAATTTCATGTAAATACTTTATATTTGCTTCTTGTTCTTCTCTTGTATAATTTTTAAAACCTATCTTTTTATGAAAATGAGCTAAAGATGTAACAGCCCCAGCTTTTTTCATAGCTTGGATTGCATCTTCTGCCTTTGGATTTTCTGTTATCTTCAAATTCAAATTATTAAAAGCAGGGTCAATGTATCTATCCCATAAATACTGAATATCACCGGCTTTTGATTTATCAGATACTAAATAGCGCAAAATAGCATATTTATCTAATGCACCGCCAGCTATAAAAGGCTCTACTTTTTCTACTGAAATATCTAATCCTTGTTTTTGTAAATAATCAATAACAGATACTATAGAAGATTGTTTTTTCTGTCTTAATTCATGATAAAAATCTTTAAAAGCCTTGCTTTCCTCATCAAAACCCAAAGCTACTACGTGGATTTGATGATTATTATAATTCAAGCTAAGTTCCATACCATGAATGAATTCCATATCATATTTTTTAGCAGCCTCATAGGCTTCTTTATTACCATATATAGTATCATGGTCAGTCAAGGCTATAGCCTTTAACCCTTTATCTTTAGCCAATTTTATCAATTGACTAGGAGTATACGTTCCATCAGACATTGTAGAATGTACATGCAAATCAATCACATTATTGTCCTCCCTTATATATTTTATTTACAAAAATTAATCATATTATTAATCTTACACTTATTTTCATTATAATTAAAGCCAATTAAATAAAATATTTTCCCAATTCTTTTAATTGACATCATCTCTTGTTAACTTTAGGATAAATAATATAAATATATTTTAAAAATGAGGTGTACTTATGGCTGATGTTGCAATTATGGAATATAAAACTAGTTCTAAAGATTTATATTTAGTATCCTGTGGCTGGGAAAAATGTGGTGCTACACATTCTTATGGACCATCTGTTCGCAATTATTATATGCTTCATTTTATCTTGCAAGGTCAAGGTCATTATTATCTAAATAATAAACATTATAAATTAAATGAAAATCAATGTTTTCTCACAGAACCTGGAACAGTAACTTTATATAAAGCAGAACCTACAAACCCATGGACTTATACATGGATTTGTTTCAATGGCGATTATGTGCCTCACTTACTTAAACAGTCAAATTTAAATACAGATAATCCCATTATCAATCTATCTTGCAATCAAACCATCTATGAAATAATCAAAGAAATGCTCTCTTATCATCAACTCACACCTGCAAATGAATGTTATCTACAAAGTAAATTATATCTCATTTTTGCCAAACTTCATGAGGCTTTACAAAGTGTTTATAACAAAATCGAATTAAATAATAGTTTTTATGTAACCAAAGCAATTGAATATATCGAAAAAAATACTTTTACTAATCTAAGTGTAAATGATATCGCTAGATATCTCAATATCAGCAGAAGTCATTTATATGCATTATTTAAACAAGAATTAAATACTTCGCCACAACAATTTTTAACTAATGCCAAAATAGCAAATGCACGTGAACTTTTAAGCAAAACGAAAATTCCTATTTATAGCGTAGCTTATCATGTGGCTATAAAAATGCTTTTGCTTTTTCACGTGCATTTAAACAAGTTACGAATATCTCTCCACGAGAATATCGTCAACACTATCTCCAACCAAACGATTTAGTAAAATATTAAATCATTCAACCATAGCTAAGAAAGTTTGATAACGTATTGAATTTGGATTAAATTTCAAACCAATTTCTTCAAACCATTGATATTTGCAATCTATATCATGGTCTTTATCCTGCCAATGCTCTGGGCAAGTAGTTTCTTCCCAATCAACAGGAATTACATGATGTTCTTGCTTAGATGCTACTTTTAAAATCTCATGTAATTCTTGTTTTTCTGTTTCATCTAAAATATTTGGTCTAACAGAAATAAATAAAGGTGTTCCACTTTGCGCTAATACATCTGCCCATTGTTTATTCATTGACCATGAAATACCGCCATCAATACCTACACAATCAGCATCAATTTCATAGAATTTGCCATGCTGAGGTAAACGGAAAGCTAATGTATTCACACCCATAAATCTAGTTCTTTCCCAAATAACACCACTTGTATCATCACCAGTACGATTAATATGCATATAACCTGCACCTAAATGACCTATAGTATTACAGCCAAGTATCAAAGTCTCTCCGTTTGAAGCTTCCATACTTGCATCTAAAATAGCTTTATATAATAATTTCACCACTTCGGCACTTGTCAAACTATCATCATAAAAATGCCAACCATCATCTGTTACAAGTGGACTCATTTGAAAGCCCCATTTGCCAAATAAATCAAAAGTAGAAAAATCATGTTTAATTAGAGTATATCCCCAATTACAAATTCTCTTGATATCTTCTTTAATATAATTGAGTGCTTCTGGATTAGTTGGATCAATACAATTATTATGTGATAATCTCCACTCATTTTTTATATTTTCATCTTCATTTAATAATAATCTCACCCAAATACCTGGACGCACGCCTTTTTGCACTAATTTCTCAGCTAAAACTTTCATATCTGGGAATTTTTCATTTCCTTTTGTCCATGGACCACCATTATATTCATTTAAACGATGATGTTCTTGCCAACAATCATCAATAACCATATATGGTTTATTTCTATATCTTTTGTTAAATTTAAAATATAATCACAATCAGCCCAAATTTCATTCTCTGAACTTTTACCATAAGCATAATACCAGTTATTGCTACCATAAACAGGATATTTAGGTAATATTGGGTCTTCACACATCTGACCGCAAAATTCTTGCATAGCTTCAAAACTAGTGCAATCACGCATTTCACAAGCTATAACATCAGCAAGCTTAATCACTCTACCTTTTAGATTTACACCTCTACCACCACAGCGAACATCTAAAAATAAAGTCATACCTAAAGAATCCACTTGCCAAAAACACATTGCTGAAGGTCTTACTTTTACTCCATAACAAACAGATTTTGCTTCACTTTTAGCACAGAAATACCATGGCATAAAACGATTAGGGTTCATACCTTTCCATTCCATATCACCATATCCACGTTCCCATGCATCACCTAAAAAGCGAACATTTTTATCCCAACTCAAATTATTCCATCTCAATTTTATCCATTTTACTTTTGAAGTTTGAGCAGTAAGAAAAATAGCTAAATGTTCATTATCCTGATTTAGCTTAACATTTATATCATCTAAATTATAATCATCATTTTCCATTTAGAAGTCATCTGTTTTTGTCTACTGTTAGTCAGTTCAATAAAATCCGGTCTATTTATTTTCAATATATTCTTTAACATAAACTCACCTCATAATTTTATTTAATTTAT
>ENA-OPZD01000179-OPZD01000179.1-human-gut-metagenome-genome-assembly--contig:-NODE-179-length-19953-cov-3.639766_pt1 | contig 19953 bp, 18 predicted proteins | sample MGYA00242479_ERZ504495 | MGnify/ENA primary metagenome ERZ504495 (study PRJEB26092, sample SAMD00036286) | human gut metagenome | host: Homo sapiens | study: EMG produced TPA metagenomics assembly of... | reverse complement strand
GTCTGCGAATCCGATTGCACAGGTCTAAAAGCCTCAGCGTAGCCCGCTACGCCTGCGTTTTTATACCAGCACACTCGAATCCGCATCCTACGCGATTGGTATAGTTATTTACGAAACGATGTACTAGGATGTTTCTGGTTACTGTTCATATCTACTATCCCGCGAGGTGTGTGAACAGTAACAACAGTAACTGTTTCTGTGCGTCCAATGTAGATAAATAGATGACAAACCCTTCCCCCATATGTTATAATACAAAATTAGCAAACCCATCAATTACAGTATATAAGAAAGAACTCAGGAGGGAATTCCTTAATGATAGACCAGAGCAAAATCAGAAATTTCTGTATTATTGCACACATAGACCACGGCAAATCCACTCTTGCCGACCGAATCATCGAAATGACCGGCACTCTGACAGAACGTGAAATGCAGTCACAGGTACTGGATAACATGGAACTCGAAAGAGAACGTGGAATCACCATTAAATCTCAGGAAGTGCGAATCGTATACAAAGCCAAAGACGGCGAAGAATACATCTTCAACCTGATCGACACCCCCGGCCATGTAGACTTCAATTACGAAGTATCCCGAAGCCTTGCAGCCTGCGACGGTGCAATCCTGGTAGTAGATGCAGCTCAGGGAATCGAAGCCCAGACACTGGCAAATGTATATCTTGCCCTTGACCATGACCTGGATGTCCTTCCGGTCATCAACAAAATCGACCTGCCAAGTGCAGAACCGGATCGTGTGGTAAATGAAATCGAAGATGTCATCGGCCTTGAAGCCCATGACGCACCAAGGATTTCTGCCAAAACAGGACTCAATGTAGAAGAAGTCCTGGAACAGATCGTAACAAAGATCCCGGCACCTCATGGCGATGTAGATGCACCATTAAAAGCCCTGATCTTTGACTCCATTTATGATGCATACAAAGGCGTTATCGTATTCTGCCGTGTCATGGATGGCCGTGTGAAAAGAGGCACCCAGATCCATATGATGGCAACTGGCTTCACCACAGAAGTTGTGGAAGTCGGATACTTTGGTGCAGGTCAGTTTATTCCATGTGAGGAACTGACAGCAGGTATGGTAGGATACATCACTGCGAGTATTAAAAACCTTGGTGACACTCGTGTAGGTGATACAGTTACAGACAAAAACAGACCATGTGCAGAAGCACTTCCGGGTTATAAGAAAGTAAATCCTATGGTATACTGCGGATTATATCCGGCAGACGGTGCCAAATATGGTGATCTGAGAGATGCCCTTGAGAAGCTTCAGCTCAACGATGCCTCTCTGTTCTATGAGCCGGAAACATCAGTAGCCCTTGGCTTCGGCTTCCGATGTGGATTCCTGGGATTACTTCATCTGGAGATTATTCAGGAACGTCTGGAAAGAGAATACAACCTTGATCTTGTGACCACAGCTCCCGGTGTTATTTATAAAGTATACAAAACTAACGGCGAAGTTATCAATCTGACAAACCCAAGCAATCTGCCGGATCCATCAGAGATTGAATACATGGAAGAACCAATGGTAAATGCCGAGATCATGGTAACAACTGAATTTATCGGTGCAATTATGGATCTTTGCCAGGAACGAAGAGGGCAGTATCTGGGAATGGATTATATGGAAGAAACACGTGCGCTTCTGAAATATAAGCTGCCGTTAAATGAGATTATCTATGATTTCTTTGATGCCCTCAAATCCCGCTCCAGAGGCTATGCTTCTCTGGATTACGAACTCTGCGGATATGAGCGCAGCGAGCTTGTGAAACTGGATATTCTGGTAAACAAAGAAGAAGTGGATGCTCTTTCCTTTATCGTGCATGCAGATACAGCATATGAGAGAGGCCGTAAGATGTGCGAGAAATTAAAAGACGAGATTCCCCGCCAGCTTTTTGAGATTCCGATCCAGGCAGCTGTCGGAAGCAAGATTATTGCCAGAGAGACAGTCAGAGCCATGCGTAAGGATGTACTTGCCAAATGTTACGGCGGTGATATTTCCCGTAAGAAGAAACTTCTGGAGAAACAGAAGGAAGGTAAGAAACGTATGCGTCAGGTAGGCAATGTGGAGATTCCGCAGAAAGCATTTATGAGTGTATTGAAACTGGATGATAAATAAAGTATGAATGGTAACTATTCGGCAGCCTGCTGTCCACATAACTGTGAAGGTACTGAACAGTTATCTGTGAATAGTGCTCATCTCACAGAAGGTTAAAATATTGAAGAAAATGATTAAGCGAAAAACAGTTATACTATGTATGTTATTGCTTGGAATTTCTGTCTCCGGATGTGGGAAAACCAGGAAGGTAGATGAAGCGTCCTCCAAAGTGATCCAGATCAGTGTTGCGCCGGAAGAGACAAGTCCCACTCCGGCACCGGATCAGGTAGCTTCCGCAGCAGTTACCACCAATGGTAATCTGACAATGGTAAATACGTATCTGGCAGAGCAGGATGCAGCAGGTATCTCATCTGCGGAAAGTTCAGACAGCCAAAGTGATGCCGACAGTACAGATAACAGTGTCGACTCAGCAGATAACAATGAGCAAGACAGCAGTACATCAGATACTGAGGAATAGAAAACAGGTCATAACAGGAGCAGATTACAATGGAGAGAAGGAATATCACAGATTCTCCCATGGAAATCTATGTCCACATTCCATTTTGCATAAAAAAATGTGATTACTGTGATTTCCTTTCCGGTCCGTCAGGTCCAAAGGAGCAGGCTGATTATGTAGATGCTCTGCTTGAAGAAATCAATGCAGCAGAAGAAGGAAAAGGAAGGAGTGTATCCTCTGTATTTATTGGAGGGGGCACTCCTTCTGTTTTGGATGAGAGATTCATAGGAGAAATTTTAAATCATATAAGACGAAAATTTCAGATTGCGGATCATGCTGAGATCACCATAGAAGTAAACCCGGGGACTGCAGACAGAAACAAACTGCAGGCATACAGAACATATGGAATCAACCGCCTGAGCATAGGTTTACAGTCGCCGGATGACAGAGAACTGAAGATCCTTGGAAGAATCCACAATTATGAGCAGTTTCTGGAGACTTACAGAAGTGCAAGAGAGGCAGGGTTCGACAATATCAATATTGATCTGATGAGTGCGATCCCGGATCAGACTTATGAAGGATGGATCCACAATCTTCGCACTGTTGCAGGACTGGATCCGGAACATATTTCCGCATACAGCCTGATCATTGAGGAGGGCACACCTTTTGCATCGCGGACGCTGAATTTGCCGGATGAAGATGCGGAGTACAATATGTATGAGGCAACAGCACAGATTCTGAGAGAATATGGCTTTGAGCAGTATGAGATTTCCAATTACGCAAAGAAAGGCAGAGAATGCAGGCATAACGTGGGCTATTGGATCCGACAGGATTATCTGGGATTTGGCCTGGGAGCTTCCTCTCTTTATGGAAAGGAACGTTTTGCCAATACACAGGATATGAAAAAATATCTGGAAAACAGCAGAACTCCGGAAAAAATAAGAGAAAAAGAGCCGCCCCTCACCAGAGAGGATGAGATGGCGGAGTTCATGTTTCTGGGACTTCGTATGACCAGAGGAATCTCAAAAGCTGAGTTTGAGCGGCAGTTTGGAAGTGAAATAGATGCAATATACGGGGATGTTCTGAGAAAATATAAGTCAATGGGACTGCTTTTGGAAGAAAACGGAAGGATTTTTCTGAGCAGAGAGGGAATTCATGTAAGCAATTCCGTTATGGCGGATTTTTTGCCGTAAACGCCTTGACGAACAAATGTTCCTGTATTATACTGATGCCATGAGGATTGCGGGGCAGCGAAACTGCGCACAATCCATGAATATCATAACATACGAAAAAGGTGTAACTGTCAAGGTAAGAAACAGTTATTATTTATAAATGAGAAACAGGAGGCCCACAATGGCAGCAGATACAACGAAGAAGCACTTTATCAGGATCAGAGGTGCCAATGTTAATAACCTTAAGAATTTAAGTGTGGATATTCCCAGAGACAAGTTTGTGGTATTTACAGGACTGAGTGGCTCCGGTAAATCTTCACTGGCTTTTGATACCATCTATGCAGAGGGTCAGCGTCGTTATATGGAATCTCTCTCTTCCTATGCAAGACAGTTTCTGGGTCAGATGGAGAAGCCGGATGTGGAGAGCATCGAAGGTCTGCCACCGGCCATTTCCATTGATCAGAAATCTACCAACCGCAATCCCCGTTCCACAGTAGGAACAGTGACAGAAATCTATGATTATTTCCGACTTCTGTATGCCAGAGTGGGAATTCCTCATTGTCCGAAGTGCGGAAGAGAGATTAAGAAGCAGACAGTTGACCAGATGGTAGACAGTATCATGTCTTTTCCGGAGAGAACGAAGATCCAGCTTCTGGCGCCTGTTGTGCGGGGGCGCAAGGGAACTCATGCAAAGCTTCTGGAGCAGGCAAAGAGAAGCGGATATGTACGTGTGCAGATTGACGGAAACCTGTATGAGCTTTCCGAGGAGATCAGCCTGGACAAGAATATCAAGCATAATATAGAGATTGTGGTAGACCGTCTGATCGTGAAGCCCGGGATTGAGAAAAGACTCTCAGATTCCATTGAGACAGTGCTGAATCTGGCAGAGGGCCTTCTGATGGTAGATACTATGGATGGAAATATTCACAATTTCAGCCAGAGTTTCTCCTGTCCTGACTGTGGTATCAGTGTAGATGAGATCGAACCGAGAAGCTTTTCTTTCAATAATCCTTTTGGCGCCTGTCCGGACTGTCTGGGACTTGGATATAAAATGGAATTTGATATTGATCTGATGATCCCGGATAGATCTCTGAGTATCCTGGATGGTGCCATTGTGGTCACAGGATGGCAGTCCTGCACAAATGAGGGAAGCTTTTCCAGGGCAATCCTGGATGCTCTTGCCAGAGAATATGATTTCAGCCTGGCAACACCTTTTGAGGAGTATCCGGAGAAGATACAGGACATTCTGATCAACGGAACTAATGGACATTCTGTAAAGGTTTACTATAAAGGGCAGCGCGGAGAGGGCGTTTACGATGTGGCGTTTCCGGGGCTGATCCGAAATGTGGAGCAGCGTTACAGAGAGACAGGCTCTGATGCCATGAAGCAGGAGTATGAATCTTTCATGCGCATTACTCCATGTAAAACCTGTAAAGGTCAGAGACTGAAGAAGGAATCACTGGCTGTGACTGTGGCGGATAAGAATATTTATGAGGTCACCAATCTTTCCATAGAGAAGCTGAAAGCCTTTCTGGCGGATATGCAGCTCTCCGAGCAGCAGCAGCTTATCGGCAGACAGATTCTGAAGGAAATCAGGGCAAGGGTAAGTTTCCTGTCAGATGTAGGACTGGATTATCTTTCATTGGGACGTGCGACAGGAACTCTTTCCGGCGGCGAGGCGCAGAGAATCCGTCTGGCTACCCAGATTGGTTCCGGGCTGGTAGGAGTTGCCTATATTCTGGATGAACCGAGTATCGGACTTCACCAGAGGGATAATGACAGACTTCTTGGTTCTCTGATGAAACTGCGTGATCTTGGAAACAGCCTGATCGTTGTGGAGCATGATGAAGATACCATGCGTGCCGCAGACTGTATTGTAGATATAGGTCCCGGTGCAGGGGAGCATGGCGGACAACTGGTTGCCATGGGAACTGCAGAGGATTTGATGAAGAACGAGGATTCCATCACAGGAGCTTATCTGAGCGGAAAATTAAAAATTCCGGTACCTTTGGAGAGACGGAAGCCAACCGGTTTTCTTACTGTCAAGGGGGCGGCAGAGAATAATCTCAAGAATATCGATGTGAAGATACCTCTTGGGATCATGACCTGTATCACAGGAGTTTCGGGCTCAGGTAAGAGCTCTCTGATCAATGAGATTCTTTATAAACGCCTGGCAAGAGATCTGAACCGGGCAAGAGTGATTCCGGGAAAACATAAGGACATTCTGGGAACAGACCAACTGGATAAGGTTATCAATATTGACCAGTCACCTATTGGCCGTACTCCACGTTCCAATCCTGCGACTTATACCGGGGTATTTGACCAGATCAGAGATCTTTTTGCAGCAACAGCAGATGCCAAGGCAAAAGGATATAAGAAAGGACGATTCAGTTTTAATGTAAAGGGCGGAAGATGTGAGGCATGCAGCGGTGACGGTATTATCAAAATTGAGATGCATTTCCTTCCGGACGTATATGTACCATGCGAGGTCTGCAAAGGTAAGAGATATAACAGAGAAACCCTAGAAGTAAAGTATAAGGATAAGAATATTTACGATGTGCTGAATATGACGGTGGAGGAAGCACTGACTTTTTTTTGAGAATGTTCCTTCTATTAAAAGAAAGATACAGACTCTTTATGATGTAGGACTTTCCTATATCCGGTTGGGACAGCCTTCCACAGAGCTTTCCGGAGGAGAGGCACAGAGGATCAAGCTTGCCACAGAGCTGAGCAAGCGCAGCACAGGTAAGACTATCTACATTCTGGATGAGCCTACCACAGGTCTGCATTTTGCGGATGTGCATAAGCTGGTGGAGATTCTGAAAACGATTATCGGAGGGCGGTAATACAGTAGTTGTGATCGAGCATAATCTGGATGTGATTAAGACCGCAGATTATATCATTGATATCGGACCGGAGGGCGGAGACAAAGGAGGTACCGTAGTTGCTCAGGGAACTCCTGAGGAGGTGGCACAGTCACCGGTTTCCTATACCGGAAAATATGTAAAGAAATATCTGAAATAATCTTGAAATCATATTGCAGGACTTTCTTTTTAAATGGAAGTTGTATATAATAGAAGAGATTATTTATAGCAATTCTCGTAAATAATATATTTTGATCCGGCTTATCAGGATGTGAAGCCCTGTTGGACTGTTTTGATCGCATTATTTTATGGAGTTGTTATAACTAAACCGGATAAGTCCCCGGTAGAGACTGTAAAAAGTAATGATCAGTTGAAGGGGATGAGGAGAACGTAAGAACAGAAAGGGGATTTCCATGCCGACAAGTGATATTGGAATTGACCTGGGAACCAGGAACAGTCTGGCTTATTCTACAGGAAAGGGGCTTGTGCTAAATGAGCCTTCGATCGTAGTTTATGATAAAAATACAGAGAAGATACGTGCAATCGGTGAAGAAGCCCGTCTGATGGAAGGGCGCATTACTTCAGATATGGAGATCATCCGTCCCATCAGACAGGGCGTGATCGTTGATTATACAGTTACAGAGAAGATGTTGAAATACTTTATATCCAGAGCAATAGGAAGAAGAGCTTTCCGCAAGCCCAGGATCAGTATCTGTGTTCCCAGTGGAATTACAGAGATTGAGAAAAAGGCAGTGGAGGAAGCAACCTATCAGGCTGGTGCCAGAGATGTCTATATGGTGGAGGAACCTATAGCTGCGGCAATCGGAGCCGGGGTGGATGTGACCAAGCCCTTTGGAAATCTGGTCGTAGACATTGGAGCCGGAACTTCGGATGTTGCGGTTATCTCTCTTGCGGGGGTTGTGGTTTCCGCTTCTGTGAAAGTTGCAGGGGACACTTTTAATCAGGCTATACTGAACTATGTGAGAAAGAATCATGGACTTTTTATCGGAGAAGATATGGCAGAGAAGATCAAAATTCAGATTGGTACGGCTATAGAGGAATCAAATCCGAGAACAATGGAAGTAAAGGGGAGAAATGTGATCACCGGTCTGCCGAAGACAGTGACACTTACCTCAGAAGAAATACGTGTGGCGTTAAAGGATGCTACAAGCCAGATTGTGGAGACTGTTCATGGAATTCTGGAAAAGACACCGCCGGAACTGGCTGCGGATATTGTAGACAGAGGAATCGTACTTACAGGCGGCGGTGCCCTTCTTCATGGGATGGATACACTGATCGAGCAGAGAACCGGGGTAAGTACACTGACTGTGCAGGATGCAATGAGCGTGGTCGCAGTGGGAACCGGTAAGTATGCAGAGGTAATGGCACGTTTTGACGGATAAAGCAGGAGGTACTGCACAGTGCAGTGCCTTTTTGCGTTGTCAGAGGCTCAAAGAAGCAGGAGGTGTGGAGAAAAGCACATGAGTGAAACTGTCACAGGATACATAGATCATGTTATTTTCAGAAATGAAGATAACGGATATACAGTTATGGTACTGAAAGGTACAAAAAAGAGGAAGAGCTGACCTGCGTGGGAAGTTTCCCTGCGATCACACAGGGGGCATCTATTGAAGCAACCGGAGTATATATCCATCATCCGGTATATGGCAAACAGTTTCAGATCAGTTCTTTTACAGAGAAGATGCCGGAGGATACATATGGAATAGAACGTTATCTGGGTTCGGGCGCCATCAGGGGAATCGGTGCTGCACTGGCTGCCAGGATCGTGCGGAAGTTTGGAGATGACACACTCCGTATCGTAGAAGAAGAGCCGGAGCGGCTTGCAGAGGTAAAGGGGATCAGTGAGAAAAAAGCCCGGGAGATCGCTGCGCAGGTAAGTGAGAAGGCAGAGATGCGAAAAGTAATGATCTTTCTGCAGAAATATGGGATTTCCCTGAACCTGGGCGCAAAGATTTATCAGAAATATAAGGAATCTGTCTATACGATCCTTCAGGAGAATCCTTACAGACTTGCGGAAGATATTTCCGGTGTGGGATTTAAGATTGCTGATGAGATTGCTGCCAGAGTCGGTATTCACGCAGACTCAGATTACAGAATCCGCAGCGGAATGCTGTATACTCTTCTGCAGGCTTCGGGAGAAGGACATACTTATCTTCCGAGGGAACAGTTATTTACAAGATGTGCCAGACTTCTGGGAGTAGATGAATCCTATATGGAGAAACATCTTATGGATATGGTTATTGACAGGAAGCTGGTGCTGAAAGAAAAAAGCGGAGAAACTATCGTTTATCCGGCACAGTATTATTATCTGGAACTGAACACTGCCAGGATGCTTAATGAACTGAATATTGTGTGTCCTGAGGATAAAGAGCTTGTCAGGCACAGAATTGAGCTGATCGAGAAAGAGACAGGAACTGTTCTGGATGAAATGCAGAAGAAAGCAATCACTGAAGCAGCGGATCATGGACTCTTTATTCTTACAGGAGGCCCCGGTACAGGTAAAACGACAACGATCAATGCGATCATCCGCTTTTTTGAGGGAGAAGGTGCAGAGATTCGGCTGGCTGCACCTACCGGACGTGCTGCAAAGAGAATGACAGAGACTACCGGATATGAGGCGCAGACAATTCACCGTCTGCTGGAACTGAATGGAATGCCGGAAGAAGAGAGGGACGGGCATTCAGCTAAATTCGAGAGGAATGCGCAGAATCCGCTGGAGGCAGATGTGATCATTATTGATGAAATGTCTATGGTGGATATCCATCTGATGCATTCTCTTCTTCTTGCAGTGGTAGCAGGAACCAGACTGATCCTTGTGGGGGATGAGAATCAGCTTCCGAGTGTAGGCCCGGGCAATGTGCTGAGAGATATTATCCGAAGCAGATGTTTCCATGTAGTGGAACTGACTAAGATATTCAGACAGGCATCAGAGAGTGATATTGTTGTAAATGCTCATAAGATAAATAAGGGAGAACAGGTTCAGATCAATAATAAGAGCAGAGATTTCTTTTTTCTGAAGAGATATGATGCAGATATCATTATAAGAGTAGTGATCGCGCTGATCCAGGAGAAACTGCCGCGCTATGTAGATGCCAAACCCTTTGAGATACAGGTACTGACACCTATGAGAAAGGGACTTCTGGGAGTAGAGCGGCTGAACCAGATCCTGCAGAGATACCTGAATCCGCCGGAAGACGGGAAATCCGAGAGGGCGGTTGGAGACCGGCTGTTCCGCACAGGGGACAAGGTCATGCAGATCAGAAATAATTATCAGATGGAATGGGAAATCCGGGGACGATATGGGGTTGTCATTGAGAAAGGCGTGGGAGTATTTAACGGAGACACCGGAATCCTCAGGGAAATCAATGAATTTGCTGAGACAGCAGAAGTGGAATTTGAGGATGGACGTTTTGCAATGTACTCGTTCAAACAGCTGGAGGAACTGGAACTTGCATATGCTATTACAATCCACAAGTCTCAGGGATCTGAGTATCCGGCAGTCATACTTCCATTGCTTTCCGGACCACAGATGCTTTTAAACAGGAACCTTCTTTATACCGCAGTTACCAGAGCAAGAAAATGTGTGACGGTTGTGGGAAAAGAGGAGACCTTTGCAGAGATGATACGCAATGAAAAACAGCAGAAGAGATACAGTGCACTGGATGAACGGATCAGAGAACTGAGTGAGACTACAGGGGATAATAATACAGATGGTGAAGAATGATATTGCAGACTGTGATCTGATGACTGAATAATAACAGAGAAAAAATTTATTCCGATAATATGAAAAAAACAGAAATACAGAGGATAGCAAAACAAAGAGTAAAATAGTGGAAGGAAGTGGAAATGAAACGGTTTCTGAACATGGTTGCTGATATTTTTACCCGAGATGCTGTCCGGTCTGTCAGAAAATACTGGCAGATCAGCGAAGGATGATCTGTCCGGAATGCGAGAAAGAACTTCGTCCGATTGGTCATCCCAGATGTTATAAATGTGGAAAACCCATAGAAACAGGGGAATACTGCAGAGACTGTCAGAAACACAGGCATATGTATGAACAGGGAAGAGGTATTTTTGTTTATGATGGCATAATGAGAAGATCTGTTACCAGATATAAGTACTATGGATGCAGAGAATACGGTGATTTTTACGCCAGAGCAATGTATCGATATGCACAGAAAGAATTGCGGGAATGGAAGCCGGATCTGATCGTGCCGGTTCCGGTACACAGGTCGAAGGAGCGGCAGAGAGGTTTTAATCAGGCTGCATATCTGGCGGAGAAACTCGGTCATTATACCGGGATTTCCACAGATGTCAATATTGTGCAGAAAGTTTTAAAGACAAAGTCGCAGAAAAAACTGAATGCTTTGCAGAGAAGAAAAAACCTGGAAAAAGCGTTCTGCGTGACCGGAGATGTCAGGGGAAAGAATATCCTGGTGATAGATGATGTGTATACAACAGGAAGTACGATCGATGCAATGGCCGGATGCCTGAAGAGAAAAGGTGCCGGAAATGTTTATTTTCTTACGGTTTGCATAGGCAGGAGATAAGAAAAAACACTTTTCATACATAATGATATATGTTACAATTAATCTGTATGATTATATGAATGATATCAGGTTGTTGCTGAGAACAGAGTGAACAGTAATAGCGGATTATAGCAAAAGGAAAAGCATACAGTAAGGAGTAATTTATGTTAAATGAAGAGAAGATAAAAATCATGAATAAACTTGCCATGTATGAACAGGGGGAAGGAAAGAAATATCTTCCGGTCAGCAGGTACTACCGTAGTGATTATATCGGACTTGCCATGATTAAGAATTTTTTCCTTGTTACGATTGGGTATTGCCTGATTCTGGCCGGTATCGCAGCATATTTTGCTGAATATCTGATAGATAATGTTCATAAGATGAACCTTGTTTCACTGGGCGTGGAAGTTATTCTGGGGTATGTGGCAGTGCTGGTACTGTTTTCTGTCCTGACATATATCCAATATACGGTGAAATACCACAAAGCAAAGAAAAGTGTGAAAAATTATTATGAAGAACTTACACAATTAAGTAAAATCTACGGTCGCGAAGATAAAAAATCTTCAGCCAGAGGAGTTACAGGAGGATATAAAAAATGACAGCATTACTCGAATTAAAACAGCGAATAAAGAATTTATACAGCCAGTATGAGATTTATATCCTGCCTGTCTTACGTTTCGTTCTGGCAATGGTTTATTTCATATGGATCAATACCAATATGGGATATATGAAGCAGATCGATAATATATTTATTGTTCTGATCCTTGCACTGATCTGTTCCATTCTTCCTTCAGGTGTAATGATTTTTGTAGGATTTGCCCTGATGGTCGCACATGGTTATGCACTGGGGATAGAAGTTGCAGGTTTTATGCTTGTGCTGATCCTGTTTATGGCAATTCTCTTCCTGAGATTCAGTTCAGACAATAATTTAGTACTTGTATTTACACCGCTTTCCTTTGGGTTCAGTGTTCCGACGCTTCTTCCTATCGGAAGCGGACTTTTGTGCAATGCGTTTTCTGCACTTCCTGCAGGCTGCGGAGTGATTATTTACTATTTTATCCGTTTTATACGTGTACAGCATAAACTTCTGGAAAACCCGGATGTTGCCATAGCTGACAAATTAAAACTTCTGACAGATGGAATCGTGCAGAACTGGGGAATGTGGATCACAGTGATTGCCTTTATCGCAGTGATTCTGCTGGTGAATCTGATACGTACCCGCTCTTTTGACTATGCATGGAGAATTGCCATTATTGCAGGTGGAGTTGTGTATGTTCTGATGATTATTGCAGGTGGATTTTATTTTAGACTGGATATTGATGTTGTTACGCTGATCATTTATACAGTGATCTCTGTGGTGATAGGATTACTTCTTGAATTCTTTGTATTTGGTGGTGACTATACCCGTACCGAGAGACTAGGAATATGAGGATGATGAATATTATTATTATGTAAAAGCAGTGCCGAAAGCCTGTGTCACAACATCTGAAAGAAGTATAAAGAAGATTAACGGAAGTTCTGCAAAGGATGAAAGACCGGCACAGGATAACGTTGTTTCTTATGCGAATCCTATTTTTCATGGTGATGAGAAAGCAGTGACGACAGATGAGCTGCAGCACCTGTAGAGAGAAAGAAAGATATTGACAGCGTGGATTTTGAGAAGAAACTGGAAGAATCATTAAAAAATCTGTAAAAAGCAGTTTCCGGTAACGATGAGACATACGAGCCAAAATTCCATTGCCGCAGCAATCTGGAATGAATTTTGGCTACGTTACTGTGAACGGAGTGAACAGTAACACAAAATCCACTGAAAACATTTTCAACGATAAGATATATAAAAATGATAAGGAAAGGAGAGCCATATGCAGGATTTTTCAGGAAATTTGATAGAAACATTATCAAGACTGGCATTTCCTAAGATTGGGATTATAGATATCATACAGATTGCACTGATCGCTTTTTTGTATATCAGTTCATGGTATGGATCAAATATACTCATGCATATACACTTCTGAAAGGAATACTGGTCGTTCTCCTCTTCATTCTGATCGCGTATATTTTCAGGATGAATACGATTCTGTGGATTTTTTCAAATCTGGCAAGTACACTGATCGTAGGTGTGATCGTTATTTTTCAGCCGGAGCTCAGAAAAGTTCTGGAACAGCTTGGACAAAAGCGAATCATGGCTTCACTGATACCTTTTGATGCAGGTAAAGAGGTGAAGGAAAGATTTACGGATAAAACCATCAGTGAGCTGGTCAAAGCATGTTTTGATATGGGAGAAGTTAAGACCGGAGCACTGATCGTAATTGAGCAGAATGAGCTGCTGACCGATTATATAAGAACAGGTATTAATCTGGATGCAATCCTTACCAGTCAGCTTCTGATCAATATATTTGAACATAACACACCACTTCATGACGGAGCTGTTATTGTAAGAGAGAACAGGATTGTGGCTGCAACATGCTATCTTCCACTGTCTGATAATATGGAACTGAGCAAACAGCTTGGAACGCGGCACAGGGCAGGTGTGGGGATCAGTGAGCAGACAGATTCTGTTACGATCATTGTATCAGAGGAAACCGGTCAGGTATCTGTAGCGCAGGGAGGAAAGCTGACCAGAAGTGTAAACAGTGCAAAACTCAGAGAAATCCTGGTCAGAGCGCAGAATAAGCAGGTTGTAGACAACAGCAAACTTCGCCATTTACTGAAAGGAAGAGTGAAGCATGAAGAAGCGAAAAATAACAGATAATATACCTCTGAAAATCATGTCTGTCGCAATAGCTGTTGTGCTATGGCTGATCGTTGTAAACATAGATAATCCGACAGGAACCAATTACTATACGCTCAATGATGTGGAACTGATCAACAAGGAATATGTGGAATCTTCAGATACCATCGGTAAGATGTGTATGCCGGAACAGAACCAGGATTCCATAAAAGTTGCGATCACTGCAACCAAGAAGATCAGAGACAAGATCAAAGTCACAGACATCTCTGCGGTAGCTGATCTTCAGCAGGCGGTAAGCCTGGATACAAATCCGGTTATGGTTCCTATTACCGTTACCTGTTCTGTACCGGGGGTATCTCCCAGTGATATCAAAGTTACTCCTCAGAATCTCAGTGTAAATCTTGATGAAAAAGAGACACAGGAGTTTGTGGTAAATGTCAGCAGAGGTGATACGAAACCGGGCAAAGATTATGAAGTAGGAAGTCTGACTGCCAGTCCGGAGAAAGTAAGGATTACAGGCCCGAAGACGCTGATCAATAAAATAGATAAGGTAAATGCTTCCATTGAACTGGATGGGAATACAGAGGATTTTACACAGGATGTAAACCTTACGATCATTGATAAGAATCAGGAGGTACTTACCGATTCTGAAATGAATTCATTGCGGATTGAGAATAATGCAAAAGTAACAGTGACTGCAAAATTATGGAAAATCCGTCAGGGAGTGCAGATATCTGCAGATTATGTAGGGACACCGGCTGAAGGATATCAGGTTGGGGCTGTGAGAACAGTGCCGGATACGATCAGTGTAGCAGGCAGTGCAGAAGGTCTTGAAAGTCTTGCGGATAATAATAATGTGATCACTATACCGGAAGACAGTATTGATATTTCCGGTGAATCCGAAGATGTGGAGAAAAAAATCAGTCTTACGAATCTTCTGCCGGACAATGTGAAACTTACCAGTGACTCCAGTGAAGATGTATGGGTGACTGTAAGTATTCTTCCGGCCGGAAGCAGAGAGTTTGAATTTCCGACTAAGAATATAGAGGTTAAGAATAAACCGAAAGATCTGCAGGTAACATTTGAGACTGCGCAGATAGAAGTGAGAATCAAATCAGATAACAAAGATCTGGATGATCTGAATAATGACAAAGACATTAAGGCATCTATAGATCTGGATGGCAAAAAAGAAGGAAGTTATGAAAGTCCCGGTTGAGATAGTCTTGCCGGATGGTTATGAGACAGTGGAAGATGTGACTACGGAAGTAGTGATTTCATCAGGGACTGCTGTTGATGACAGTAAGGAAAACAAGGAATAAAAGAATTCTCCACTTACAGAAGGGGTAGTAACAATATAAGAGGAACAGTGAAATGGTCAGTAAAAAAGTGACAGTTAAAAATCCCACAGGTCTTCATCTGAGACCTGCGGGGATTTTGTGCAATGAGGCAATGAAATACCAGTCACAGATAACATTTGTCTACGATGGGGGCATGGCAAATGCAAAGAGTGTACTGAGTGTACTTGGTGCATGCGTAAAATGCGGAAATGAGATAGAACTTACCTGTGAAGGTGTTGATGAACAGGAAGCCCTGGATCATCTTGTTGCTGCTATTGATAGCGGCCTTGGCGAGTAGAAAGCTGCTGTGCACAAACAGAGTGAACAGTAACCATAAAGTAACATGAATAAAAGAGGAGGAACTTATTGTGAAAAGAAGATTAGTTGCGGTTACATTGAGTCTTATTATGACAATGGCAACTGTCAGTGAAGCAGGTGCTGCTGCATTTACTTCACCTGATACAGCTCCGGCTGTTGCCACACAGACAGATGCAGAAGAAGTAAATGTTACAGAAGAAACTTCTGAAACAGAAGCAGACGCTTTTTCAGATGGAGATGATGGGACAGCAGTACCATCACAGGAACAGACAGACGACGCATTTACAGCGGGAACGGATACGGCTGCTGCATTGCCGGACGAGACGCCGTCAACAGCAGATGCTACGGATGCCGTTGGAGCCGCTGTAGTGAAAGCTGAGGACTGGGTAAGCACAGAGAATGGCTTTAAACTGCGCAAACCTGCAAAAATCAGGATACAGCAAATACAGATGATCAGAAAGCAGCAACAGCAGCACTACCCGATGAGGAGATGCTGTCTGAGACTGACGGATTCTCAGGAGATCAGACAGAATCATCTGAAACAGCAGTGGCTGAAACAGATACAACAGCTGTGACAGCAGAGGTTACAGCAATGGAAACACCAGCAGCAACGGATACAGTGTCTGTAACAAATGAAGAATTTTATACAGTGGCAGACGGAATTGTAAAGATCAGCACAGAGTATAAAGGGGAAACCCATACAGGATATTATCTGTTTGATGAAGAGGGAATCCTTGTAACTGGACAGGCTGAGGTAAAAGAAAAATCTTCAGCTGATGAAGAACCGACATCAGATGCAGCTCAGTCAGCAGGAGAAGATGCCACAGGGGAAGAAACAGAAGCCCAGGCAAATCAGTCCTATTTTACAACTGCAGATGAGGCTGTTGTTTATACCGGATGTGAAGGAGAAGCGATAACTCCATATACATCTACAGTAGGCCAGCAGGAGAAGAGTGTATGGAAATGGACAGGAACATATTTCCAGTACTACGATGAGAATGGTAATCTGGAGACAATTGCACAGCTTGAAGCGAAAGCAAAAGCAGCAGGTACATATACCGGATATTTCAAGATCAATGAGGATTATTACTGCCTTGATTCTGAAGGTAAGCCACAGACAGGAGAGATCACCCTCACAGTTAACGGCGAATCAAACCTGTATTATTTTGATCCTGCAAGCAGCGACATTCCCGGAAAAATGTTCCACAATGGATGGCTTCGTTCAGATACCACTAAGGGAGAGCGCTGGCTGTATTTTAAAAAGGGAAATATTCCGGCAGACATCGGTAAATATTATAAGCGTGGCGTAGTTGCCACAGCTATCCCGGAGAAAGGAACCGGAGATTACTTGCTGGATGCCAATGGATATGTTCTGAAATCAGTGATGAAGAAGGCTCAGAATGGTGCATATTACTGTACCGACAGTAACGGCCAGATTTATAGAAATAAACTTGTAAAATACGGCAATTTCAGATATTATTTTGGCTCAAACGGAAAGCGGGCAACCTGGACAAAGAGATGGGCAAAAGCAGGCGATCATTACTATTACTTTGGAAGTACTCCGGGTCGTGTTGTTGAGAAACATGGCTGGCAGAAACTTGTCAGCACCAGTGGCAAATTCCTTGGCTGGCTGTATTTTGATTCCAAGGGAAATCATTATACGGATAAGTGGACTTCCGCAGGTATTATTTTAAACCATCAGGAAAGCTTGCAAGCGGTTTGACAGAAATCGATGGAAAGAAATATATATTTGAATCATCTACATCCGCAGAACACAAAGGTAAAGTATATAAGAGCACAATGGTGCGCTATAAAAAGAAATGGTATATCGCATCCTCTAAGGGAAGCCTGTATAAGAGCGGATGGAGAAAATACAGCGGCAATTACTATTATCTTAAAGAATGTGTGGTTCAGACAAATCAGTTTATGAAAAAGAATGGAGTAAACGGTTATCTGGATGCAAACGGTAAATATACAAGAGGATGGGTAATTGTAAGTAATGCTAAAAACCTGGTGAGATATATCGATCCGTCAGGAAACGGATTTGCAAGAAATAAGAGTATGAGAGTTAATGGAATTCTGTATTACTTTGACCGTAACGGATACCGTATCACTGATCTGACAAACAGATACAGAGGACCGTATTCTGTTCAGGTGGACAGAGTAAACGGAGTTATGACTGTTTATGCTGATTCAGCCAGAACAATTCCTGTTAAGACGATCAGGGTATCTGTAGGTTTAGCAGGAACACCAACTCCGACCGGTAACTTTACACTGAGCAGAAGCCTGAGGTGGCAGCCTCTTATGGGACCATCCTGGGGACAGTATGGAACTCATGTAGACGGTGCCGGACAGGGAGGAATCTTTGTTCATTCTGTAGCCTGCGGCCAGGCAAACTCATATAATCTTCCGGCAGTAGAGTACAATAAGCTTGGATCTCCCGCATCACATGGATGTATCAGAACCTGTGTGGCAGATGCGAAGTGGGTTTATGAGAACTGTAATGGCGCACCGATCAGTATTATTGATGGTAAATATAAAGCAGATGATGCAATGAAAGGACCTCTTGGAAAGAAAGCACTGACTCCGTTAAGAGGAGCTGCTAATTTTGATCCTACAGATCCGGCTGTCTGATCCGGATATTTCTGCCAGGATAAATAAACATAATTGCTTATAGAAACGAAATATGCAAAACGGCTGCACAGAGCAAGAAATGTGCAGCGTTTTTGGGTATATATCAGGGATTATCTTGCGAAAATGTAATATAGTGTGTATAATATGTTAATAGTATTGTAATAAAATGGACGTTTATTAGAAGACAGGAGTAGAAAGATGAAAAGAGATTTTTTAAAAATCAGAAAAAGGCTTATTGTTGGTTGTCTGGCAGCTGCGATAGCTGTAGCGCAGCCTGTAAGCTCTGTTTTTGCAAATCCGCATTATGACAGACGTGATACAGTGGCTGAGGAGGAATTTATTTATTCTGCAAGAACTTCCGGTACAGAGTCATCAAGAAAAAAAGTGAACTCCAAAGCATGGAAAAAGATCAACGGTGTCTGCTATAACGGAAGTGGTGAAATCATTCCGGGTGCGATAACCAGAGGCATGGATGTCTCTGAATGGCAGGGCAATATTGACTGGAAACAGGTAAAGAGGTCTGATATAGATTTTGCGTTTGTCCGGATCTCCTATGGCCTGACTCACGAAGATTATACCTATGATGAGAATATGACAAATGCAGAACTTGCCGGAGTACCCACAGGCACCTATGTGTACAGTACAGCCTTATCGACAACTACCGCATTAAAGGAAGCACAGCTTGCCATCAGCAAAATGCAGGGTTACAAGGTTTCCTATCCGGTCGTATATGATCTGGAGTATGCAAAAGCAAGTAAGCTTTCTGCAAAAACAGTCTCAGAGATGGCACTGACCTTCTGCAATGAAGTGCGCAGGGCCGGATATTATCCAATGGTTTACTGCAATACCAACTGGTATGATAATTACATAGACTGGTCCTTATTATCAGGAGTGGATGTATGGATCGCAAGATATGGGGACACGATTCAGGCACCTGATAAGGAACGGTACAATTATACAATATGGCAGTCCACAGACGGTAACCGGGAAAGCGGACTGAATAGTACCAGCGGACTGGTAGCAGGAATTCCTGCAGGCAATGATGTTGATATGGATTTTGGCTATGTGGACTATACAAAGAAAATTACGCCGAGATGGAAATCTCTGCATTCCTATGTTCCGGCAATGAAACCCGATACAGGCAGCAATGATGGAAGCCAGGAACAGACAGGACTTCATCAGGAAAATGGAAAATACTATTATGTCAATGAAAATGGCGAACGTGTGTCAGATCAGTGGGTAACTGTAAATGGAAAGACCTATTATATCAGTTCTGATGGTTATGCTCTGATGGGAATGAAGAAAGTAGACGGGAAATGTTACTGGTTCCATACAAAATCCGGATATATGTTTAAAAACCGCCGCGTGACCAGATCTACCGGCGATATCTACTATTTTGGAAGCGACGGTGTACGTTGCGAGAATGGAATGTACAAAGTCAGGGAAAAAAGTGGGGAGCACACCTATTATTTCCGGAAAAACGGAAAAGCGTATAAGGGATGGCTGACACTGAATGGTAAAAAATACTATTTTACAAAGGCAGTTCCGCACTTTCCGGTACGCGTGCCGAGAACATTACACTGACCAGTTCCAACAGGATTGTATCTGTGTTTGATGGAAATGGAGTGTGTACCAGACAATATAAAAAGCGGTAAAAATATTGAAACATATAAAAGATCCTGTAGCTGTGGCACTGATGGAAATTCTGACAACAGCTTCGGGAATCTTTTTATGAAAGTTGCCGTTAATTAAATGCGTAATAGATCAGGATACCTGCAATGATGATCAGG
>ENA-OPZD01000178-OPZD01000178.1-human-gut-metagenome-genome-assembly--contig:-NODE-178-length-19977-cov-3.438640_pt1 | contig 19977 bp, 28 predicted proteins | sample MGYA00242479_ERZ504495 | MGnify/ENA primary metagenome ERZ504495 (study PRJEB26092, sample SAMD00036286) | human gut metagenome | host: Homo sapiens | study: EMG produced TPA metagenomics assembly of... | reverse complement strand
GCCGGTAGTGGCTACGGCAACATGAATTCGGGTGAAATATCCCGCAAAGTGGGGCGTGCAGATTGCGGGAATGATTTTCAGACACACTCTAGCTCAGCAGATGAGGACTTTCTTATTTCCTAAATGTGCTCCTCAAGGCTTGCGAAGAAAAGTTCATAGAAATCGTCTTCCCCTGCAAGCTTCGGAGAGTTTTCACCTCCACCGTTGGTACTTCTTCGCATGGTAGCATAAAATTCTTCTCCGGCTGTGATCAGATCCATCTCATAAATCTGATATCCCAGTTCCCGACACTTCGCACAGAAAGCGGCAAGCGGCTGTTCTGCCTTTCTGGTGTCCATCAGTTCCTGCCAGATGTTACGGTCTTTCAGTGCTTTTTCTCTTAATTCGTCTAACATTGCTCCGATTTCCATAATAACATTCCTCCTCTTTGTTTTCTGACCTTCATCAAATAACTATTCCATCGTTATCTGCTGAATTGTTACTTCATCAGTTCATAATAAAATATATACTGCTGCATCACGCCCCGGCAGCCCTTATAACGTCTGTTTGGAAATCCCCGTTTATAATGGGCATCCAACGCCTGGCGGATGTGAGTATCTACAGGAAATGCATCCAGCTGATGCAATCCGAAAAGACAGATACAGTCAGCTACTTTCTCACCAACTCCATATAGTCCCAGCAGTTCTTTTCGTGCAGCTTTATAAGTCATATCATACAGACTGTTAAGTGAAATATCTCCGAAACAGACTTTTCTGGCTGTGTCCAGCACATATTTTGCTCTGTATCCCAGATTACACTCCCGAAGCTGTTCCTCCGTTGCCAAAGCCAGTGCCTCTGCAGTCGGAAACGCATAATATTCCGCACCTGTGCTGCTTGTTTTTCTTACTCCAAATTCCCGGCTGATATTTTCAATACACTTCTTTATTCTTGTAATATTATTCTGTTGAGAGATCAGGAATGAAATAATCATCTCCCACAGATCCTGCTGCAGAATGCGGATTCCGCTTCCCATCTCTCCTGCTGCTGTCAGATATTTATCCCTTGGATTGATCATGTTTATATATTCACTGTAATCACAATCCAGATCAAAATACCGGATCCAGAAGAAAATGAAATCTTCTTCCGGACAAAAGAAATTGACAATTCCTCTCTCCTGAGTCAGTTCCAGATATTTATCTCCCGCAATCACCCGGTAACGGTCATCACCGATCTGATCCATCCGAAAGCACTGCCCGGATCTGCAGATCTGCCCCAGGTCAAAATTATCCATTTCTATTGTCAGCATACTATATAACCCCTTATCCTTCTATTACCAATGTTACTGTTCACTCCGTTCTCAGTAACGTTACTAATAACTCTTTTTTTTCTTGATGAATATATGAATGTATTATATACTATTCTAAGTATAAACGTAAAGCAGAAAGGGGTTCTTACCAATGAAATTTATATATCCTGCGGTTTTCCGCAAAAATGAAGAAGGCAGATATAAAGCATTTTTTCCGGATCTTGCCTGTTGTGAAGCTGAAGGCGACACTCTCGACGATGCGATTGATAATGCAAACGAGGCTGCTTATAACTGGATTTATGCAGAAGTAATGGAAGATGAAATGGATCTCCCTGCAATTTCCGATGAATCCGATCTGGATCTGCTGGAGGGAGATATTGTCAGAAATATTCAGGTCAATATCCGTATGTATGACGGATGGGATGAGTAACCACTACCCGCAACGACAAATTACAGAAATTTCAGCTCCGTTATGTTACAATAAATCAAACATTAACGGAGCTTTTTTATTATTTAAATCTGCTCAGACACACTTCGGTGTACTATCTGCAAAACAATTTTTTTCTCTCGTTTTGCACTTCAAAAGGAGGTTTTACTATGAAAGCAAGAAGTTTTAAAAATTCTTTGTGAGTATTGCACTCAGTGCTGTTCTCACGTTATCGTCCGCTTCCTCTGTATTCGCAGCCACAGCACAGCTGGCACCCGCTGAACAATCTGTGGAACAGGCTCAAAGTGACGATTCTGACACCCCTGCCATTGAATCATCCGATGCACAGAATGCCTGCGCTTCTCTTACCGCCCAGCCAGGGATCAGACAGACAGCAGCTTCCGAGAATTCTGTAACTATTCAGTGGAACCCTGTTACCAATGCTTCCAAATATGCTGTCAATATCAGCCCTTTAAGTTCCTCTTCCTATCGTTTTCTCGGCTATATTGGCAATACCCGCAACAAAGCTAAGATCAATAAGCTAAAAGCAGGAACTGCTTACGTTATTAAAATCACAGCACTGAATTCATCCGGCATTGCGATTTCTTCCCGTACTGTGGGATGTACCACGCTTTATTCAAAGGTAAAGATTAAATCTTCCTATGCATCAACCGGCAGATATACCTTCAATATGCAGACTGTAAACCCTTCAAACTCCATTACAGGTTATAAGGTTGTATACCAGAGTTCTGCAGCCCACAAACTTATAACTAAATATTTTAATACCAGATATTCCTTTACCATTCCAATATCCGGCAATACATTTTATCAGGTGAAGATTTACCCTTACCTGGTTCTGGGAAATAAACGGTATGTAAGTTCAACCTCTACGGACAGATATATTTCCAATGTCATCACTCTTCAGAAAGCAGGCAACACAAACAGCTCCATGAGCGTAAAATGGAACAGAACTGCCGGTGCAGACAATTACAGTATTTACATAAAATATCCGGGAAGCAGTTCTTTCAAAAAAGTAAAAACAACAACTTCCAATTTCTTTACACTCACCGGAATGAAAAAAGAATACCAAGTACGGCATTAAGGTAATTGCCAATAAAAAAAATGAAAAATACAAAGTATGGCATTCTGATTCCAAAGCCTATAATATGTCCTTAGTCTGACCATAGTTATCCATAGCAATTGCATAAATCCGGCTACGTTATCAATGACGTAGCCAAAATTTTATATTGACTTTCCCATATCTAAGTGATACACTGATTATAATTGAGACAAGGGGTGCTTGTGTAAACAGGCTGAGAGTAAGCTGTATCGCTTTAACCCATTACCTGATTTGGATAATGCCAACGTAGGGAAAGTTATAGTTCTTCCACACTGCAATATGCTTGTTGGCATATTGCAGTTTTCCTTTTACTCTGAACGGACATATCATATATCTCCCCCTTGTTTTAATTGCGGACAAATAGTCAGGCAAATGATTTCATACGCCTGAAAGGCAATAAAATATTGCCACGACAGACCGGGGGCACCACTCTCTGTCACACCAGTAGTTTACTTAAAAACTTACGAATATGCGCAGGTGCAAGTCCCTGCTGTATGCAGGAGGCGCAGTTCATTTAATATTGCTGTTTATCTATTACTATGTGCAGCAATTAAGAGCCCACAGTGCAGGGCAAGGAGGAAAAAAATGACACAGTATACAACGCAGATGGACGCGGCACGTCAGGGAATCATCACACCACAGATGGAAATCGTAGCAGAAAAAGAACACTTTGACGTGGAAGAATTAAGAGAACTGATTGCAAAAGGACAGGTAATTATTCCCTGCAACAAAAATCACAAGAGCATCAGTCCGAGCGGTGTCGGTGCAAAGCTGACCACCAAGATCAATGTAAATTTAGGTGTTTCCAGAGACTGGAAAGACGTTGATATGGAATACGAAAAGGTACATTCAGCAGTAGAAATGGGTGCAGAAGCCATCATGGATCTCAGCTCCTACGGAGATACCAGAAGCTTCCGCCGCAAACTTACATCCGAATGTCCGGCAATGATCGGTACTGTTCCGATCTACGACGCAGTAGTATATTATCACAAAGCACTTGGCAAGATTACTTCTGAAGAGTGGATTGATATCGTACGTATGCACGCAGAAGACGGCGTGGATTTTATGACTATCCACTGCGGTATGAATCGTGCAACCGCAGCACGTTTCAAACAGAATAAACGTCTCATGAACATTGTTTCCAGAGGTGGTTCTATTATGTTCGCATGGATGGAAATGACAGGAAAAGAGAACCCGTTCTATGAACATTTTGATGAAATTCTTGATATCTGCAGAGAGTATGATATCACTTTAAGTCTGGGAGATGCATGTCGTCCCGGATGTATTGCAGATGCAACTGATACTGCACAGATTGAAGAGCTGATCACTCTCGGTGAGCTTACCAAACGTGCATGGGAAAAGGATGTTCAGGTTATGATCGAGGGACCTGGCCACATGCCGCTGAACCAGATCGCAGCTAATATGGAGATCCAGAAAACTCTTTGCCATGGCGCTCCTTTCTATGTACTTGGACCGCTTGTAACAGATGTTGCTCCCGGATATGACCACATTACTTCCGCAATCGGCGGTGCGATTGCTGCTTATTCAGGTGCTGCTTTCCTCTGCTATGTAACACCTGCAGAACATCTTCGTCTGCCAAATGCAGCTGATGTAAAAGAGGGAATTATTGCTGCCAAAATTGCTGCTCATGCTGCTGATATTGCCAAAGGAGTTCCCGGTGCCGCAGAATGGGATTATAAGATGAGCGAAGCGAGAAAACGTCTTGACTGGGAAGAAATGTTCAAACTCAGCATGGATCCTGAGAAAGCAAGACGCTACCGCGCAGAGGCCAAACCTGAGAAAGAAGACACCTGCAGTATGTGCGGAAACTTCTGTGCCGTAAAGAATACAAACCGTATTCTGGATGGTGAAATTGTTACTATTTTTGATGAATGATGCTTTTATAAAAGCCGTATTTCAACATGTTTGATTGTTGAAATACGGCTTTTTATTTACTATATCTTCATCATATCTGACATAATACATCCACCGGCTGAACCATGTTCCATAATCTCATTTAACTGTCCTGTTCCCGGATGTATCCCTCCTATGGCATATACAGGAATCTTTACTGCTTTACAGACATTCTCCAGAAATTCCAGTCCTCTGGGTGGAAGTCCTTTTTACAGTCAGTTGTATAAATATGTCCTGCCGTAAGATAATCAGCTCCCAGACTTTCTGCTTTCAATGCATCTTCTACGGAGTGGACCGAACTTCCGATCTGCCGGAAACCTCCAAGCTTTCCCTCATATTTTTCCAACAGAAATATTGGCAGATGAATGTATGGATGATGCAGTTTTTCTGCTACATTTACATAGGTATGTAATATGCAGGGAACCTGATATCTCTTACAGATTTCCAGTATCTGCTCTGCCAGACGAGAATATTCTTCCTCCGGCAGATCCTTTTCCCTCAGAATAACCGCCTCGGATGAAGGCTGCATACACGCTCGATCTGTTCTGCAAAGGGACGCTGACACAGGGAGCGGTTGGTCACTGCAATTACATTTTCATAAGGATTTTTCTGCATTTTAGAGGTACACATAATCATTCATAACCGGCTGAAGATCATGATCCAAAAGTGCCTTATAGACTTCATCTACAGACCTTCCGTCTGAAATCTCAAACTGGTCATCTCCTTTATCTTCGATATCCTCCACATGACTTCCGATTCCTGTGCTGACTCCTGCTGAAATCTTTGTCGCAGCAATTCCAACCAGGTTATCGCGGACACGCTCACACTCTCTGGTAGATACTGTAATGCTTGCAAATGGCATGAACAGACGATAGGCGCAGACCACCTGAAGCAGCTGTGGTTCATGTACATCCATAGGATTAATACGGTCATTGTTGATGATCGGCCGAAGTCTCGGACAGGAAAATGCAATCTCTGCATGAGGATATTTTCTCTGCAAAAGATATGCATGATATCCGGTGGCAAAAGCATCCTTACGGAAATCATCCAGTCCCAGAAGTGCAGCAAATCCTACTCCTCGCATACCACCCTTTAAAGCACGTTCCTGTGCGTTCAGACGATAAGGAAATATACGCTTGTGCCCTGCAAGATGCAGAGTTTCATACTTATCTGAATTATAAGTCTCCTGGAATACCGTTACATAATCAGCTCCGCATTCATGGAGATGTGCATACTCATCTGAATTCATAGGATAAACTTCAAGTCCGATTACTTTGAAATATTTCCGGGCAATCTTACATGCTTCTCCGATATATTTTACATCAGATTTTGCTCTGCTCTCTCCTGTAAGAATCAGGATTTCCTGCAGTCCTGTCTTTGCGATAGCAGCCATTTCCTTATCAATCTCTTCTGCATTCAGCTTTGCTCTGCGGATCTTATTATGGCAGTTAAATCCGCAGTAAATACAGTAATTCTCACAGTAATTTGCAATATAAATAGGGGTAAACATATACACACTGTTCCCAAAATGTTTCCTGGTTTCTTTCTGCGCAGCCTGTGCGATTTCCTCCAGAAGAGGCAATGCAGCCGGAGACAGCAGTGCCTGAAAATCCTCTGGTGTACGGTTATCATGAGCAAGTGCCCTGCGTACATCTGCCTCTGTATATTTATCATAATCGTAAGCATTCATGGCAGAAATAACCTGATCCATCACGTCTGATTCTTCCAGTACTTCCATTCCCGGAAGATATTTCATATGATCGATCCTGTTCTTTTTCATATCTTCCAGAATCACTTCATTGACAATACTTTCGTTGAAGTGTTCCCCATGTTCCATATTTTTTTCTGTTGTTTCCATTGATGTTTTCTCCTCTTTATTACCATTTGGCAACTTTCGTTTCCTATAAATTAATACCTACTCCGCAGTTATAGCAATCCTCTAAAATAATGCATCTTAATCCAGCCCATCAGAGTGTGAAATCCTGCGTCAGATATCTTTGCCGTGCGTCAGCACGCCTGCAGATATCTTCCTTGTCTTTCGCACGCTGCTGAACTGTCTTAAATGCATTATTTACGAGGATTGCTATAATCAAAAATCTCATTTTAGAATGATTTTTTATTTATTACTCATGAAGAAAACCAGTCAGTGGAGAGGATGCGCTTGCACCTTTTTCCAGGGTTCTTCCCAGTCCGGCAAGGTATGCACTTCGTCCTGCTTCAATAGCTTTTTTTAAATGCTTCAGCCATTATCTGCACATCACCTGCTGTGGCAATCGCAGTATTTGCCATAACTGCAGATGCCCCCATCTCCATGGCTTCACACGCCTGAGAAGGACGTCCGATTCCTGCATCTACAATGATCGGGAGCTCAATTTCGTCAATCAAAATCTGGATAAATTCCTTAGTGCACAGACCTTTATTAGAGCCGATCGGAGAACCCAGCGGCATGATGCAGGCAGCTCCGGCATTTACCAGATCTCTGGCTGCATTCAGATCCGGGTACATATAAGGCATTACTACAAATCCTTCTTTTGCAAGAATTTCTGTAGCTTTAACAGTTTCATAGTTATCCGGAAGCAGATATTTTGAATCATGGATCACTTCGATCTTTACGAAATCACCGCATCCGATTTCTCTGGAAAGTCTGGCAATACGAACTGCTTCTTCTGCATTTCTGGCACCTGAAGTATTGGGAAGAAGAGTAACATTTTTCGGAATATAGTCCAGAATATTTGCCAGTCCACCTTCATTGGCACGACGCAGAGCCAGAGTGATGATCTGCGCATCTGCCTTTTCAATACATGCTTTCACCAGATCCAGAGAAAATTTTCCGGATCCCAGAATAAAACGGGAAGTAAATTCATGACCTCCCAGAATCAGTTTGTCTTCATTATTTGTACTCATAATTTAAGTCCTTCTTTCGTATATTATAATGTGATATCAGGATATTCCTGTTTATCTTCCACCTCCCATGAAGCTGACTATTTCCAGTATGTCATTTTCATGTAAAACAGTAGTGCTGTACTCGGCTTTTGACAGAATTCTTTCATTTAATTCTACTGCGATCTGGCTGGGCACATAGCTGTTTTCCTCCAGATATTGCCCTATTGTAAGAGTATTCTGCAATTCTTTTGTTTTTCCATTAACAGTAATAAGCATACTTTCTCCTTTCCGGGAAAAGAAGGTCCGGCCTCTACAACATAAAAAAGAGTCCACAAAAGAATACACCCGCGGTGGTGCACCCCTTCATGAACTCTGTTCACTCTCATCTTTCCCAATATTCATCTGTTATAATGTAAATTTCCCTGTAAGCCCCCGGTTTTCTCTCACTTATTACAGATTGATTACCGGACAGCTGAATTTCTTCAAATGCATGAGATAAATAAAAAGGAGATGCCAGTCATCTCCCTTTAAAATCATATCTTATAGGTTCCTACGTTGGCATTATCCAAATCAGGTATATGGGTCGAAGTTAATGACTTCCTCTCAGCCTGCACTCACAAGCTCCCCTTTCTTTACATGGGTAAAGTATAATCTTTTATCCCATGTGTGTCAAGACCATATTTCTACATCCTCAGTTTCTTATGAAACTCCCGCATCGTATCCTTCTTGCAGAAGATAAACAGTGCAGCCAATGTCAGAAAACTGATTCCGGCACAGATTACTGAAGGAACAGAAAACTGCACTGCCAATATCCCGAAAGGAATCACAAAATCCACAGACCAGCCCTTCCATCCGGTAAACCGGTCCCATAGGATCGCAATTACTGATATGAGCAAAAGCTGCCACATTTCGTTCTTCAGAATATTCCTGCGTTTATAATATGCTACCATAACAACCAGCCATGCACAGGCACATCCTGCTCCTGCAAACCAGAACCAGTTCAGTACACCTGCCATCATAAAATTAATCATTCCGCAGATTACCGCAATTGCCAGACACAGGAAGCTGAAAGTCTGGATAACCTTCTGATTTTCTTTTTTCTCAAGCCTGTGCTTTTCCCCATATCCCGGAAATTCATTCTTTAATTCTCTGTGGGAAACATTCTCCTCGCCGAGCATCCGCTGGAAATTCCTCTGGATACTGTCATCCGGTATCTTGGAAGTAAATCCCAGTACCATCTCATCCCCATAAGAACAGGAACACATCTGCAAAGAATTGGTACTTGCAAAAATCCCAAAATGCTGAATATATTCTTTGTACTCCTCCGGCAAACGAATAATGCCGATATTAGAATAAACTGCCGTAATGCTCCTGCTTCCCAGATTGGCTCCGATCATCAGAAAATATTTCTTGATCTCCAACGGAACAGCACGTACAAAAGGATTCTTCTCAATGCGCACATATCCGCTCATATGCATGGCAATCTTTTCTTTTACCAGTTCTTCTTCGAACTGTTTCTTCACAGACAAAAGTACATCTTCAAAGGTTGTTTCATCAGAAAATATATATCCCACCTCAATCCATCCAAAGAAATTTGTCATAGACTGAGACGGAAAATAATTTCTCAGATTCACCGGAATCATCAATGCTACCGGTCGTTTCTGCTGATTCTTTGGAATCTCTTCCCGAATAGAACACAGCATCATTGCTGTCAGTAAAACAGTGATGGAAACTCCACAGGAGCGGGCTTTCCGGTGGATATCTCTTCTTTATCTCCATGTGTAATTTCCTCTGCATGCTCAATCTGCGGAAGATCTGCCTGTGGATGTGCCAGGATCAGATAATCCTGAACCAGTTCCTGCAGGAAATGCATGGCTCCGCAGGTGAATTACCTAGTTAATCAATCGTGGCGCTCATCCGTATTACTGTACATTTCACAGAATCTTGCAGCAAATGCCGGTGGTTCATCATGCACATATAAATGGGAAATATCACCAAATGCACTGATACGAAAACTTGCGATTCCTTCTCTTCGTTCTTCTGTATTGACAGTTGTCACTGAACTTGGTGCTGCGCAGAATCCATGCCACAGTACCATTGGAGAAGCACCGATCAGATGCGCAAGAAGCACACATTCCAGACCAAAATGGCAGAAGAATACCAGCGTATCTTCATTTGGTTTCTCCACTCTGTAATAATGTCCTTCACGTACATAACCATGTTCGGCAAGAAGCTTATCAAACTTTCCTGTTACATAGTCATAGTATCCTTTGGCATCAGACTGCTGAAGTCTCTCGTTTTCATACCAGTGATCATACTGGTAAAATCTCTCGTCCTGTGTCCAGTCCTGCGGAAGCCAGTCCCATAATCTCTTCTGCCTGTCAGTAACATCCGGGCGATCGATCAGAACATCAAATTCCCTCAGCCAGTCACACTCAACTGCTGTACGGTTCATTTTCTTCAATGTAAAAGAGGCTGTATCCTTTGCCCTTCCAAGAGGTGATACATAAAAATCCTTTACATCAAGTTTTGACAATCTTTCTGACAGATATTCTGCTTCTTTCCAGCCTTTTTCTGTAAGAGAATCAATGGAATAATCCGGATCTCCATGTCGCACGATCAATAATCTCATTCGTATTGTTCCTTTCTTTTGTCTCAGTTCTTCTATTATCTCAGATCAGACCGTATCCAAATAGTCTGGCATCTTCCATTCATAAATCTTATCTGAGTTTTTTAATTTCCACATTCTTCTGTAATCGGAGGGATTGTTTCCTCATAAATATCGTTACTGTTCACTCCGTTCACAGTAACTAAATATCTTCTGATGTGGATAAGTTCTGCTTATCATATGACGCTTCTATTCTAACACCAAGTTCCGGTTTCTGCACCAAAAATCTCTGCAGTCCGGTTCAGTTGCTGCAAAAGTCGGCCAGCTGTTTTATTTATAGCCATTCCATAAAATACTGCACTTGCTATAGCAAAAAAGGATGTGCAACTCTGACACATCCTTTTTTGTTCGCATTTTATTTACCTGCCTCAATTGCCTTCTGAAATCTCTGTGCGATTTCCAGCGGACGTGTGATCGCTCCGCCTACCACGATCGCCCATACACCTGTCTGTAGTGCTTTTACAGCCTGATCCGGATAATGAATCTTGCCTTCTCCGATAATCGGAATATCTGTATCTTTTGCAAGCCTCTCCATCAGTTCATAATCTGGTTCATCCTTTTTGGAAGTGTAATCAGTGTAACCGCTCATGGTTGTTCCAACAATATCCACACCACACTTCCATGCATTGATACCTTCTTCATAATTAGAAATATCTGCCATCAGGATAATATCCGGGTATTTCTCTTTGATCTGTGCGATAAACTCATTGACAGTTATGCCATCACCACGCTTGCGAAGTGTACAATCCAGAGCTACAACATCAGATCCTGCTGCTACCAGATCGTCTACTTCTTTCATGGTAGGTGTGATATATCCTTCATATCCGGGATACTGGATTTTCACCAGACCGATCACCGGAAGACCTGTTTCTTCTTTGATCGCTATGACATCGCGGATACTGCTTGTACGGATTGCAGGTGTGCCTGCCTGTTTTGCAGCGCGTGCCATCAGGTACATAATGGATTTCTCTTCTACATATAATGGTTCATCTTCTACCGCCTGACAGGAAATGATCATTTTTCCATGAATCGCATCTAAAATCTCTTTTTTTAGTTATCATTTTTCTCCTTGATACAGAACTGCATTCCGGCAAAATGTCCATACTCTTATCTGTGCACATTCTGTCGGAAAGCTTTTCTTTTACACTACAGTACCTTAACAATATTCAACTCTTCGTCTGTCAGCACAATATCTGCCCGTTTTCCGGGAGCAAGGGAACCCACCTCATCATAAATCCCAATACTTCTCGCCGGATTTGCTGTTGCTGCCAGAATCGCTTCTCTCTCCGGTACACCCATGGAAATAACACACTTCATACAATCAAAAAGGCAGGTTGCAGAACCGGCGATCGTTCCATCTGCCAGAGTTGCCTTTCTGTCTTTCATGGTCACTTCCTGTCCGCCCAGTTCATACAGTCCGTTCTCCATACCTGTTGCCATCATGGAGTCACTGATAAGGGCGACTCTGCTGTCTCCAAATAAACGGAAGGTATTGCGTACAGTTACAGGATGGATATGAATCCCATCACCGATCAGTTCTACCATACAGTCCTGATTGTCTGCTGCTGCGCCAATCACACCGGGTTCTCTGTGTCCCATAGGATTCATGGCATTATAAAGATGAGTCACATGAAGTGCTCCCTCTTTCATCGCTTCTGCTGCGCAGCCATAATCTGCTGCTGTATGTCCGATGGAAATAACCACTTCATTATGTAATTCTCTGATAAATTCCTCAGAGCCTTCCATATTCGGTGCAAGAGTTACCAGTTTGATCATTCCGCCCGCAGCTTCGTTACATGCTCTGAAAAATTCAATATCCGGTTTACGGATATAGCCTTCTACATGTGCTCCCTTTTTCGCAGGATCAAGGAAAGGTCCTTCCATATTGATACCCACAATACGGGCACAGGTTTCATCCTGTTCTACATCTTTTGCAGTCTGGAAAATCTTAAGCAGCTCCTCTTTCGGAAGTGTCATGGATGTCGGGCAATAGGATGTGATTCCCTGAGATTTTTCATATTGAAGGATTGTTCTTAACCCATCAACATCTGCGTCTGAGAAATCATGTCTGACTGCACCATGGCTGTGGATATCTACCAGTCCGGGCAGAATCTTCAGTCCTGATGCATCCAGTTGCGTTTTGTCGGTTACTTCATCTGCTGAAGCCACAATTCTGCCGTTCTCTACATACAGATCTGTAACTTTATAACTGCCATCTTCCTGAAAAACTTTTCCATTCTTTATAATCATCTGATTTTTGCCTCTTTTCTCGCTGAAGTGAATTATTAAGTATTTCCCTGACTTTATCTCTGTCAGGCAATTCTTTCCACTGATACTGTTATTATCACACAAGAGCCGGTATTATAAAAGTCCTTTTTCTTTAATAAGACTTAAAGCATCTTCATCTGCCACTACAGTTACATCCTGATGAAGCTGAAGGATAGATGCAGGTACATTCGGTGTGATCGGTCCGTACAGAGATTTGTACAAAGCATCTGCCTTGGCACTTCCTGTTGCTACAAGAAGAATTTTCTTTGCTGCCATAATGTTCTTGATTCCCATGGTGTATGCCTGTTTCGGAACTTCATCCATACTTTCAAAAAATCTTGCATTTGCCTTGATAGTGCTTTCTGTAAGGTCTACACAATGAGTTTCCTTCTCAAAAGCTTCTCCGGGTTCATTGAAACCAATATGTCCGTTTCCGCCGATTCCCAGAAGCTGGATATCAATTCCACCTACACTGCGGATGATCTCATTATAATCTGCACATGCTTTGTCGCTGTCTTCTTCCAGTCCGTTTGGCACATAAGTTCTTGTTTTGTCAATATTTACATGATCGAACAGGTTTGTGTTCATGAAATAACGGTAGCTCTGGTCGTTGTCACCGGAAAGTCCTTTATACTCATCCAGGTTTACAGATGTGATCTGTGAGAAATCAAGGTCACCTTTGTTGTACCACTCGATAAGCTGTTTATATAATCCGACCGGTGTAGAGCCTGTTGCCAGTCCAAGAACTGCGTTTGGTTTCATAATAATCTGGGCAGACATGATATTAGCTGCTTTTCTGCTTACGTCCTGATAATCTTTACCTACATAAATAATCATAATTTTCTCCTTTTTGCGTGTCATCTGACACTTCCGATTTGTTATAAACTCATTATAATTCCCGTTGGTCCTATTTTCAATGAATGTATTGTCTTTAGAATCTTCTTTCATTTTTTATTATTTTGAGCCATTTGCAGTTCGGTTTTTAAAGCTTGCCGAAATTACTTTCCTTGTTTATATTTTTCATGAAAATATTTACATTCTCCTTGTGAAACAAATTCTACAATGTTATAGTAATCTATAGCAATTCCACCATACAGAAAGGATTCCATATGTCATTAAACAAACATAAAATTATTCCTTTAATTGAATCTTATTACCATACATTCACTCCGCTGGAAAGAACAATCGCCGATTTCTTTATTCATAATACTGAAGAGCAGGATTTTTCTTCCAGAAATATTTCCGGCTTCTTTATATATCTGAAGCTTCACTTTCACGTTTCGCCCAGAAATGTTGGATTTCACGGATACAGAGAATTTTATTTATGAGTATAAGCAGAGCCTGGCACCAGTCCCGAAGAAAAATATTCCGAATTTTTGAAATATCGGAATTTTAATACTTATCAGGAACTTCTGAATAAATCTAACGCTCTGCTGGACAAAGCGCAGATCACACGGATCACAAATCTGCTGGTTTCCAAACCTCGTGTTTATGTTTACGGAAGAGGCAGTTCCGGTCTCGTAGCTCAGGAGATGAAGCTTCGTTTCATGCGTATCGGACTGAATATCGAAGCAGTTACAGACAGTCATATTATGAAGGTGAATTCTGTTATTCTGGATGAGAACTGTCTGGTCATCGGTATCAGTGTCAGCGGACAGACGGATGATATTATCTCTTCTCTGAAGGCTGCACATCAGCACGGAGCTTATACACTTCTTATGACCGCAAGACAGGACAAATCCTATCAGGACTTCTGCGATGAAACGCTCATCTTCGCAAGCATGGAACATCTGGAATATGGAAATATCATTTCCCCACAGTTTCCTATTCTGCTGGTTCTGGATGTACTTTATGCACATTATCTGCAGATTGACAGGAGCAAAAAGAAGCCCTGCATGAATATACGATACAGACACTTCAGCCATTTCTGATTAAATAATTCTGATATGCAGGAAACATTCCCGACACTATCCACTGCCAAAATAGCCATAGAAAATCCCTCTTAAGAAGATTTTGGTTATTTACCTTGTCTACTTAAGAGGGATTATTTTTATTTACTGTCTTTTACAAGACGGATCACATTCCATGATGCTTTATGCAGCATACTTGTCAATTCCCCATTGTCCATTGTTGTCTGCTGTGTTGTCTTTGGTTTTACATTTTCCTGTCCGAAAGCATTGACTACCTTCAGGTCATCGCTTTCAAGTACGATATGCTCAGCAACTCTGTAGCCTTCGAAGCTTCTTACATCTGTATTAAGAACAACATCCTCTTTCAGATTTCTGTTTACTGCAAAGACAGTAACTTCTTCTTTCTCTTCATTGTAAACAGCAACTGCTTCAATATCTGTGATGCTTCCGTGTCCGCTTGTCTCATGCTCTGTGGAAGAGATCACCGGCTGGAGTGCAACACCGCGACCATATTTGGAGGCATGCATAAACGGATAGAAAATTGTCTGTTTCCAGGAGCCGCCTCCGTTGGGGTCAGTCATAATCGGAGCGATAACATTAATAAGCTGTGCAAGGCATGCTACTTTTACTCTGTCAGAATGACGGATCAGAACGATCAGCATCAGCCCTACCAGCAGGGCATCCTCGAAGTTATAAATATCCTCAAGAAGCGGCGGCGCTATCTGCCACGGATGATTCTCTGTGATATCATTGTCAGCAGCATTTGAATGATACCATACATTCCACTCATCAAAGCTGAGGTACATATTCTTTTTGCTGCGTTTTTTGCTTTTACATAATCGCAGGTTGCAATAATTGTACGGATAAATTCGTCCATGTCATCCGATTTTGCAAGGAAGTCATTGCTGTCATCAGAACGGTTTCCATAATATGTATGAAGGGATAAGTAATCTACATAATCATAAGTATGGCTCAGTACATGATCTTCCCAGAGTGCAAATGTAGGCATCTCCTGGTTAGAGCTTCCACATACGACAAACTCGATGGACGGATCAATCAATTTCATTGCTTTGGCTGTCTCTTCTGCCAGTCTTCCATACTCATCCATAGTCTTGTGACCGATCTGCCATGGACCGTCCATTTCATTTCCAAGGCACCAGGTTTTGAATCCATATGGATCCTTCTGTCCGTGTTTAATACGAAGATCACTGTATTTGGTTCCACCAGGATGGTTACAGTATTCCAGAAGATTGCATGCATCTGTGATTCCTCTTGTTCCCAGATTGACTGCCATCATAACCTCTGAGTTGGCTGCATCTGCCCATTTCTTAAATTCATGAAGTCCTACTTCATTCTTTTCCAGGCTTCTCCATGCAAGTTCCAGTCTGTGAGGTCTTTCCTCAACAGGTCCCACACTGTCTTCCCAGTAAAAGTTAGATACAAAGTTTCCGCCCGGATAACGTACGATCGGTACATCCAGTTCTTTTACCAGATCAATGACATCTTTACGGAATCCGTCAGCATTGGAAAGCGGATGTCCCGGCTGATAAATTCCATCGTATACAGCTCTTCCCAGATGTTCAATAAAGGAACCGTAAATTCTTTTGTCGATTTTGGAAATGGAGAATGCTTTGTCCACTACCATTTTTGCCTGTTTTGCCATAATGTTTTTTGAACCTCCGTTCTTAAATTTAGTTTGAGAAATTAGTTTGTCGTTATATTATTTGAGCTGCCTCATAAGTAATGTCAAATGATCACCGGTTACAGTAACATTAATTTCAAAACTCAATGGGACAGCTCATTTTATATCATGTCAGCAAGTTACGATTTGAATATTTACAACTTTTGATCAACCCTTAACAGCACCGGATGTCATACCATCGATCAGGTATCTCTGGAAGATCAGGTAGATGATCAGGATTGGAAGAATACCGAACATGGAACCTGCGATCAGAAGGTTGTAGTTATTTCCATAAGGTGTCAGCAGTGTATTCAGACCGATCTGCAGTGTAAATTTACTTGTATCACGGAATACCAGCATCGGCCATAACATGTTGTTCCAGGAACCCATTGCACAGAGGATTGCCATGGATGCAAATGCCGGTTTGGTGATCGGCATCATAATCTTAACACTGATACCATACTCTGTGCATCCGTCGATTCTTCCTGCATCCAGAAGCTCTTTCGGAAGACTCTGCATGTACTGTTTTAAAGAAGAAAAATCGTCGACGCACCACATAGTCCGGGGGAGAATAACACCGGCTCTTGTATTGATGATTCCAAGAGATGTAACTTCGTTATACAGAGGAAGCATCAGGATTTCAAAAGGAACACACATAGTTGCGATTACCAGGAAGAATAAAAATCCCTGAAGTTTAAATTTGTACATGGTCAGACCGTATGCGATGAAGTAGCATACCAGCAGTGTCAAACTACTGTGATCAGTGTCAGGATCAGACTGTTTTTATACCACATGAAATATTTTCGGGAATCCTCATTTCCGGAAAACAGGTATTTGTAGTTATCCAGATGCATCTTGGAAAAATCAAGATTCAGGGACATACCTTTCATAACCACTTCACGGCCTTCCTGGAAGGAAGCGAAGAAACCTGCAAGAAGCGGGAATGCGATCAGCACACAGAGGATAGCGAAAAGCCCTGTGGATAATACAGACGCAACTTTATGATTTGATTCCATTGTCTTTGGCTGAGCTGCTGTTTTTGCCATATCACTTTTCCTCCTTCTTGAATGTTCCTGTTGCCACAAGCTGGACAACATTGATAGCCAGGGCAATGACCAGAAGCACCATACCTACAGCACACGCATAACCCATATCATTTTTCTCAATACCACGTTTTATACAGATATCCTACGATAGTAAGACCAATGTTCTTCGGTGAGGAGTTACCATTCCACAACATGAAACTCTCAAGGAACATGGACAGACCGGCATATACGGAAATTGTAATAACATAGATGGTTGTCGGTTTCAGAAGCGGCAGTGTCACATACCAGATTTCTGTTTTGCGTTGGCACCGTCGATGTCTGCTGATTCATAAAGAGATGTATCAATACTCTTTAAACCGGAAATAAAATACAGCATGTTAACACCTGTCCATCTCCACATACAGAGTAATAACAGAGCTATCCATCCGGTAGTCTTTGCTTTCAGCCATGGAATACTTGCATTTCCAAGCAAATGCATTAACTGGTTCATCTGTCCGTTATCACCTTCTGAGAACATCAGTCGGAATAACATACCGGAAATAACTACAGATGTAAGTGCCGGAATGTACATGATCACTTTCCATACGCCTTTGGCTTTGGTAAGACGGCTTTCCATCAGTACTGCAAGCATCATTGGGATTGGAATCAGCAGGAGCAGTGTCAAAAGCATGTATTCCACACTGTTAAATACAGCCGTCTTGAAGAACTTATCGGAAGCCAGTTTCTGATAATGCTTCAGACCAACCCACTGAGAACCGCCAAATGAAATATCCTGAAAACTCATTACAATACCACTGATGAGCGGATATAACCAGAATACCAGAAGGCTGATAACAAACGGAAGTACGAATACGTAGGGTGCCACCTTCTGAGAATAGAGCATCTTTTTCACTTTATTCACAATGAATTCCTCCTCTTCTAAAAATAGCGGTAACTTTTCAGCATCTCACAGAATCATGATTTACTGAACAGTCACAGATAATTTCTTTTTTCTTATTACCATTATCCTGAAAAGAAATCAGACTCCACATCCTGTGAAAATCTCATTTCTCACCAGGATAACAGTAAAGGAGGTCAGGGAATGCGGTTCCCTGGCCTCCCATATCATTTCGGTCACTGCAGTAACCGTTCTTTATTCACTTGATCAGTGAACCATTATCATTTTATTATTCACACTCGAAATCAAGATAATCCTGTGCATCCTGAAGCGCTTCTTCTACATCCATGCCATCCTCTAATACATTGTTCAGAGTTGTTGTACACATATAGTCGTTCAGTGTCGGAGAGTTCTTTGTTGTATAAACAGTTCCGATTGCATCATTTTCAGCAAGTTCATTCAGCACTTCGTATGGTTTTACGCGGAAGAATGTGTTATATGTATTGGACTCATCATAAGCAAACGCTTCATCAGACCATAAAGCTGTGTTGCAGACATCAAATCCAAGTTCATTCCAGATCAGGTTTTCACCTTCTTCAGAGCATTTAGCCCATGCAAGCCATTCAGCTGCAAGTTCAGGATTCTCACATTGATTTGTTACAACAGTACCTGTACCACCGATACCAACGGAGCATTTCTGTCCTTCTTCAAATACAGGGCATGTTGTGATGTCATATTTGCCTTCCATCTCCGGCATATAATCTTTGAAACGGCTCATGTACCACATAGCTTTTGGGAAGGAAGCAATTTTGCCATCCATGATGTTGGAGAAACCAGCTTCAAGGTCAACATGTCCGTCTGTGGATACCATTGCGATTCCATCATTTAACCAGTTCTGCTGCATTGTGAGCATTTCTTTTACAGAATCAAGCTGTACATTTACAGTTCCATCCGGACCGCCTGTCCAGTCTTCGCCGTTCTCAGCCATTGCAAGCCACATCCAGTCAACACCACCTGTATCAACAGATGTTAAATACACTTCACCATTGGAAGCTTCTTTTAACTCTTCACCAAGTTTTGTATAATCATCCCATGTCTTTACAGATTTGTAATCCAATCCGTAGGATTCAAGAAGATCTGCGTTCCAGTACATAACAGTTGCACCTACATGGAAAGGAACACCAAGTCTTGTTCCGTCAGCTTTGGAATAAACATCAAGTCTGGACTGTACCATTGTGTCTTCGTATGGAGCAAGTGCATCATTCATGGAATACAGAGGACTGTCATCACCGGAATAGTTCGGGAACTGTCCGATTTCGATGTCGCAGAGATCAGGAGCACCGGATCCAGCCTGCAAGGACATCATTAACTTATTATGCATATCAGCGTATGGATATGTACTGAATGTAATCTGGATCTGTTTGTCCGGATTCTCTTCATTCCATTTCTCTACCATTTTCCGTAAAATTCGTTATGCAGGTCTACAAATGACCACATCTCATACTTTGTTCCATCATCAGGACCTACGGTTGTTACTGCTGTAGGTTCTCCCTCAGCCGGTTCTTCGCTCTCAGCAGTTTCCTCTGTTGTGTCTTCTTCTGCAAAGACATTCACTGCCATACTCATGCTGGACACTGCCATAGCTGCAGTCATAAGTAACGCGAACAATTTTCTTCTCTTCATAAAAAGATCCTCCTTTTTTCATTTCTTTGCGCTCTTCCGGTTTTCAATGATGCTATTGTACAATCTCCATAATTATTTCGTATTTTTTAAAATATATAGTCTTTCTTTTTGTTTATGGTTATTTTGCACAACTTTTTTATTTTTCAACTCCGGTTTATGTTGATATTATATAATTTATTCCTGTAAATGTCAAATATATTTTTGATTTATTTTTA
>ENA-OPZD01000177-OPZD01000177.1-human-gut-metagenome-genome-assembly--contig:-NODE-177-length-20351-cov-3.706191_pt1 | contig 20351 bp, 23 predicted proteins | sample MGYA00242479_ERZ504495 | MGnify/ENA primary metagenome ERZ504495 (study PRJEB26092, sample SAMD00036286) | human gut metagenome | host: Homo sapiens | study: EMG produced TPA metagenomics assembly of... | reverse complement strand
TGATTATCAGTTCCCTTGGGTAGTGGATAGTTAATTTTTGATTAAAAAGCACATTCTCTGATTAGAAATTCATGCAACAACCCTGAAAAAATAGTTATTTATAACTGCCTTTTTTACGTATTAGAGCGGTATTTTTGTAGTTATATGCTCTTTTACAGCTGACGAAATAAAAAAAGAACAAATTAAACAAATCGACTCTGCACTTTTCAGATTTTTAATAATTTTTATAGTTCCTTTCGTGGAAACAAGGTAATAATTATGCTATATTGATAACAGAAATAAATCAACGGGAGGTGCTGGATACGGCGGAAAAAAATAAGATCAAACCGGATACCATACTGAAGAACTTCTGGAGAGACAACAGACATTTTGCGGATCTGTTCAATGCAGTATTTTTTAACGGGGAACAGGTGCTGAAGCCGCAGGATCTTACAGAAGCAGATACGGATGTTTCCTCCATGCTGAAATTTAATGGTCATGCGGAAACAGTACAGAAGATCCTGGATGTTGTAAAGAAGACGGCATATGGTCGGAGATGCGTTTTCTTACATGAAAGAATATGATGAGATTGCAGCAGTAAATAAGAAAAACGGGGATTTCCATTCAGCGGATGAATTCCTGTCAGGTTTTAAGAAGACCGACCGGCTGCATCCGGTGATTAGTCTGTGTGTATATTATGGAGAAAGTGAATGGGATGGTCCGTTTTCCCTGAAGGATATGCTGGAGATCCCCGAAAAGATAGAACCACTGGTATCTGATTACCGTATGAACCTGGTACAGGTAAGATCAAGTGGAGAACTATGTTTCAGCGATCCGGACGTAAATATGGTGTTTGACGTGAGCCGCTTGATCTATGCCAGGGATTATACGAAGATCAATGAAGTTTACAGGGATCATAATATTCCGGCAGATCTTGGACTTGTGATAGGAGCCATTACAGAATCACAGAAACTGATTGACCATGCTTTGGAATCGGAGCAGAAAGGGGGACAGATCAATATGTGTAATGCATTGGAAGAGTTAAGACAGGAAGGTGTTGAAGAAGGTCGACAGGAAGGTCGACAGGAAGGCCGTCAGGAAGGCAGATGGGAAGGTATCCTTGAAGGCATTCGTGCGACTGTAAGGACCTGCAGGAATTTTAATATAAGTGAGACAGATACAGTCAGAAACATCATGAATGAATTTTCCCTGTCACAGGAAGAGGCTGTCAATTATGTAAAAAAATACTGGTAAATGGAAAACTCTATCAGGAAGAGCCTTAACAATGCGTAAAAAGTTTCAGCCTATATCAGAGAGATATGGCTGAAGATGTTTTTTCTTCGTTTCCGAAGATGTGAAAGCGAGAAGAACTACCGGCCGGAGTCTGCTTTTGCCTGTTGTATCTGCCACGTTCTATATGCAAAATACCGCATATAAAGGCACGATTCGATAAGCTTCTTTTTGCCTGAAGTCTTCGGCAGAGATTAAATACATTTGCGTGGGTGCAGGAGAGAGAGAAGATTTATTCAGCTGCATAAGGTTCCTGCACTTCTGATGTGGTGCGGTGCGGTAGTCTATGGCAATAAAATGACTGTTTTTGGACAGTAAAAAGGGAACTTCCGCCTGGTTGCCGCTGGACCAGTAGGAGAGGGCATAGCCATTCCGGATAAAGTGCTGTGCCAGAAAGGTTTCGATACAGGCTGTACCGGCGGTGGTTTCTTCTCCTGACAGAAGCTGGAAGGCAGGGATTTTCAGTATGCATGAGCATAATCCGGTGTCAACAGGATACAGATGTAAGGAGCTTTTGCTAGGTGTCAGGTACCAGCAGGAGCTTCTTTTCTTTTTGTATTCCATAATGGCAGCAGGCATTCCGCCGATGATCAGATAGAGACGGAACTGTGACAGGGCTTTTTCGTGGAGTTTCTTTCCCATTGGGCTGAAATCGGAGAAATGATTGCGGATTTCTCTTGTAAGGGCAAACTCAGCATTGGCCCACAGAAATTCTTCAAAATCCAGTGGATACAGAGTCAGGATATCAAAGTCGTGGACGGAGAAAGAATCAGAATTAACCACACCTTTATAGATAGAGGCAATGTTAAATATCTGCATTGTGTTTGCGCAACTGGAACGTGAGACTATTCAGAAGCGTGTCAGCGATGCATATTATTCCAGAAGTCAGAAAGGTTTTCGCATGGGCGGCAAGCTCCTTATGGTTATCGGCTAGAGGAGATCCTGATGGAAGGAATCCATACAAAGAAGCTTGTGGAAGAACCCGGGGAAGCGGCAATTGTGCGGGAAATTTTTGATATGTACGAACAACCGGACACTTCTTATGGGGATATCACCAGATATTATGCGGAAAAGGGAGTGCAGTTCTACGGAAAGGAACTGATACGTTCCATGTTGGCCCAGCTCTTGAGAAATCCGGTATATGTGCGGGCTGATATGGATGTGTACCGTTTTTCAGGAGCCATGGAACCAATATAGTAAGCAGTCCGGAGCAGTTTGACGGGATTCATGGATGTTATCTTTATCAGGGGCGGGATGCGCAGACAGATAAGCTGCAGAATCTTAAGGGTCATATGCTGGTGGTGGCACCTCATGAAGGGCTTGTGTCTTCGGAGCAGTGGCTGAACTGCAGGATCAAGCTTATGAGAAATAAAACGATTCAGGCCAATAGGAAAGCTGTGAATACATGGCTGGCAGGGAAAGTGAAATGTGGCAATTGCGGATACGCACTTATGAGTATTAAAATACAGTCCGGTAAACAGTACCTGAGATGTACGAAGCGTCTGAACAACAAAGCCTGCCCGGGGTGCGGGAAGGTTTATACTGAAGATGTGGAGAATTATGTATATAAAGAGATGGTACGTAAGCTGCGTGAAGGACAGTCTCCTGCCACTTATACGAAGTTAAAGGAAAATCCGCAGGTAAAGCAGATTTACAGGGAGATTGAGGAAATGGAAAAGGAGATTTCTCTGCTTGTGGATTCTCTGGCAGGTGCCGGAGAAACACTGACGGATTATATTAATCAGAGAGTGGAAGAAATAGACCAGATGCATCAGTTAAAGCTGGAGAAATTATCGGTGCTTGCGGAGAATCATGCGACACCGGAGCAGATGGAAAAGGTAGCATCTAATATAAGTCTGTGGGGAGAGATTGATTTTAAGGAGAAGAGGTTTACAGTTGATAAGATGATCAGGTCACTTAAGGTATTTCCCGGATCAGTCCAGATACAATGGAAATTCTGATATATAACAGTCCGGCAGAGCGTAAATGTTTGTCTTTACGCTCTGCCGATGGTCTTATTATTTTTCGGTCAGTGGTTTGTTCTTTATAAGCATTTCGCGAATTACGTTTTGCGTATATTCTCCGACATGCCTCTTATCTTCTTTGCTCAGTTCATCCGGATAGATCGGCTTACCGTATTCTACTACAACTCTTGCAGGAGATATCTTCGGGAAGTGTGCCTCGAAAATGTTGGCTGAATTGCTGATCGCAATTGGGATGATCGGGCATTTGGCCTTGGTAGCGATTTTGAAGCTTCCTTCATGGAAGGGAAGCATGTCCAGCTCATCTTTATTTCTGTTTCGGGTTCCTTCCGGGAAAATACAGATGGAAATTCCGGATTTTACTTTGTCTACTGCGGTCAGGATCGTTTTGAGTCCCTGTTTGATGTCTTTCCTGTCAAGGAAGAGACAGTGGAGATAACGCATCCATGTGGAAAGAAGAGGGATTTTCTCCATCTCTTTTTTGGCAATGTAGCCTGTACGGATCGGACAGCGGGAGTAAGTAAGAAGTATGTCGAAGTAGCTTCTGTGGTTGCCGATATAAAGTACAGGTGTGTCCTTTGGCACATTTTCTTCTCCGATCACAGTAATTTTTGCACCGGTGATCTTAAGGATAAATCGGAATACTGCCTGGATGATCCTAAGGGAGCTGATATCCTTTTTTTCAGGAGAAAATCTGCCGATGATCCATTCGACCAGCAGGATGGGGATGGACAGGATCAGGTATCCGATCACAACAATACAGACGAGGATAAATCGTATCATTCGTTAATTCCTTTCCGGGCATTATATAATGCTGATGCCCATATATAAGTATAGAAGTTATTATAAGGAATTATGAGATATCCTGCAAGAAATAAATTATGGTATAACGATTTTTTGGCGTTAAATAAATCATTCCGGACGGGATTCTTTCCTGCAGAAAAGCAGTTACTGTCAGATATATAGCATAGAGTATGGTAATAACAGGGCTGTATCCGGCATAGAATATTTAGCGAAGAATGAGCAGGGGTGCATTATGGGCAAAAGGACAGGAGGACTGCTCTGTGTGTTGCTGTTGGCTCTTTTGCGGCGGGCTGTCAGTTTATCAGGATTGAGGAGGGCGAACGTACACCTCTGGAATATACGATCGTAAAGCAGGAGGAAATTCCGGAAGAGATTTCAGAACTGATGGAACAGAAGAAAAAGAATGTATTTCAGATGACTTATCAGGTGGGAGATATAAGATATCTGATGAAGGGATATGGAGAGCAGCTTACAGGAGGGTACAGTATTCAGGTGGAGGAGGTTTCCGAATCAGAGAACGCAGTATTCTGCAAGACAAGGCTGATAGGTCCGGAGAAAGCGGATGCAGGCAGTGAACCGTCTTATCCCTGTATTGTCCTGAAAATTAGAGAAACAGAGAAACCGATAGAATTTTTGGGTTTTATCATAAAGTAAACAGAGAAAGGAAGGAAGCAGGTTGGAATTAAAAAAAGAAAGTATTCAGATGCTGCGGATCAAAAACAAAGCGGCAGCGCAGGCGACTTTTGACGAGGACTATAATGTGCCCGATGTGAAACCGGATATCGGGAGACTGGTGCAGAGCAAAGCGGATGTTTCCATGGAGGAAGTGAGGCTGAGTGAAGGAAGAGCGCTTCTTAAAGGGACATTAAATGCAGATTTGCTTTATGTGGGGGAAAAAGAGGGCAGGATTTACAGCCTTTCTGCGAAGCTTCCGCTGGATGAGATGATTAATCTGGAGGGAATCGAAGGGGGAGATAAGCTGTGTCTGAAATGGGAGATTGAGGATCTCAGTGTTCATATGATCCATTCCAGAAAACTGAATATTAAAGCAATTGTAACTTTTTATGCAGTGGTAGATGAACTGGCAGTCGTTGAACTTCCGGTTTCCGCAGAGGATCAGGAAGTCTCTGTGAAAACGGAGAAAATCCGGCTTATGAGTCTTCGTGTACATAAAAAAGATACTCTGCGCATTAAGGATGATATTACTCTTGCGTCAAACAGACCGAATGTAGAAAACCTTCTGTGGTATATGGCTGAACCGAGGAATCTGGATCTGCGGCCGGGAGAGAACAAACTCCGGGTGAAAGGAGAGCTTGCAGTTTTTCTTCTGTATACAGGGTATGAAGAGGAGAATCCACCTCAGTGGCTGGAGTATACCATGCCTTTTTCCAATGAGATGGAATGCAGTGGCTGTATGGAAGATCTGATTCCACATATTGAGGTGTCTCTTCTTCATCAGGGGATAGAGGTAAAGCCTGATCCGGATGGTGAAGAACGTATCCTGCAGGTGGATGTGGTACTGGAATTAAATATGAAAATGTACAGGGAAGAGGAGCATGAACTTCTTCTTGATGCATACAGCCCACACAAAGAATGTGTTCTTCATCGGAAAAAGGAAATGTTGGAAAAGTCTTCTGGTACGGAATTTTTCCAGGTGTCGTCTGACAGACCGGATAGAAGTTAAGGAGAGTCAGGGAAAAGTTTTGCAGCTTTGCCACAGCAGCGGTAAGGTAAAAGTAGATAAGACTAGGATTACGGATAAGGGAATTGTGGCAGAAGGAATTGTGGCACTCAAGATCCTGTATATTATTGGAAATGATGAAATGCCGTTTTATTCTATGGATGCCATGCTTCCGTTTACCCATCTGATCGAGGCAGAAGAGATCGGGAAGGATTGCACATATTTACTTCAGGCTGACCTTGAACAGCTTTCCACTGCAATGGCAGATGGGGATGAGATTGAAGTCAAGGCGGCGGTGGGACTGAATGTGCTTGTGTTCAGACAGTGGGAAGAGCAGCTTATTGAATCTGTGGAAGAACAGCCGCTGGATCGTAAGAAACTGGAAAGTATGCCGGGAATTACGGTCTATATTGTAAAGGCCGGAGATACTCTGTGGGATATTGCAAAGAAATTTTATACAACTGTGGATGAGATTTCGGGTGTGAACAGTCTTACGGAAAAAGAGGTAAAGCCGGGGCAGTCGTTAATTCTTGTCAGGCAGGGATGATAATGAAAAAAATTTCCGGAAAAAATGAAAAACTCCTATATTGAAAACTAAAAAAAATGATTTAAAATATGCGCAAAGAGTTTTATTGTATACAAAGTACAAATATAATTGCGAAAGTACAGTTATATACGGATGATATTGTTGGAAACGGAGGATTTATGCGTTTACGTGCATTGGCGAAGATAAATCTGGGACTGGATATTCTCAGAAAGAGAGAGGATGGCTATCATGAAGTCCGGATGATCATGCAGACGATACAGATGTATGATGTTCTGGAGATGAAGAGGGTGAGGAAGCCGGGGATTTCCCTGTCTGTCAATTATTCCTATATTCCGAATGATGAACGAAATCTGGTGTATAAGGCGGCGAAGCTTCTGATGGATGAATTTCAGGTTAAGGGTGGTGTGGATATCCATCTTGAGAAATTTATTCCTGTGGCAGCAGGTATGGCAGGCGGAAGCTCGGATGCGGCAGCTGCACTGGTGGGGATCAACCGGCTTTTTAAACTGGGACTGAGCCAGAAGGAGCTGATGGATCGTGCTGTGAATATCGGGGCAGATGTTCCGTACTGTGTGATGAGAGGAACTGCCCTGGCAGAGGGGATCGGGGAGAAACTGACCAGGATCACTCAGGTGCCGGACTGTTTTGTACTGATCGGTAAGCCCGGAATCAATGTTTCCACCAAAGCTGCCTATGAGAGCCTTCAGCTGGATAAGATTTCTTCTCATCCGGATATTGACGGGATGATAGGAGATATAGAACGTGGAGATCTTCTGGCAATGACACAGAAGATGGGAAATGTTTTTGAGCCGGGAATTATAGAGAAATATCCTGTAATTGGCGAAATCAAAGCACTGATGGAGAGTCATGGTGCGTTAAAGGCGATGATGAGTGGAAGTGGTCCTACAGTGTTCGGAATCTTTGATGATCGTGAGAAGATGGAGGCGGCAGCAGAGGTTCTCAGAGAGAGCCGGCTGGCGAAGACGGTTTTTGCCACAGAAGTAATGAAAGCAGGAGGGAATACAAATGACAAGTGATTTTTCAGTAAATATGAATGAATATCTTCCATTAAGAGATGTGGTTTTTAATACGCTGCGTCAGGCAATTCTGAAGGGCGAACTGAAACCTGGTGAGAGACTGATGGAGATTGCGCTGGCAGAGAGACTTGGCGTGAGCAGAACTCCTATCAGAGAGGCAATGCGTAAGCTGGAGCAGGAAGGTCTGGTAGTGATGATCCCGAGACGTGGTGCCCAGGTTGCCAATATCACAGAGAAGGATCTGAATGATGTTCTGGAGGTTCGTATTGCTCTTGAGAACGTAGCTATTGAGAAAGCATGTGCCCGTATGACTGAAGAAGAAATGAGGAGACTCTGGCTTGCTGCCAAGGAGTTTGAACATACGATCGCAGAGGGAAATCTTGTTAAGCTTGCGGAGGCTGACGTTGCATTCCATGAGGTTATTTATCAGGCTTCTGATAATAAGAGGCTGATCCAGGTACTCAACAATATGCGTGAGCAGATTTATCGTTATCGTGTAGAATATCTGAAAGAAGGTGAAACACGAGATGTTCTGGTGAAGGAACATGAGGAACTGACAAAGGCGATCAGAGAGCGCGACGTGGAACGCGCGAAACAGCTTTCTTTCCAGCATATCGAGAATCAGAGAATGGCTATCATGCGTTCTATTGAGGCTGAGGATGCAGAACGTGAGCGTGCAGAGAAAGAGAAATCCAGGGGACACAGATAAGAATGGTATAATATCTGAATATCGGGAAATTCTAAGAGAGGCGGGATGCCTCTCTTTTTTTGCGCATCCATGTGTGTATAAGTGAGTTTAGGAATATTGCCGACTGGCAACAGATCTGTCTGGTACATCGAAAACGATGTACCGGTATGAAACGAGGTGGGAAATTATTGAAGAAGCTGGAAGAATCCCGGAAAGTATCTGCAAATCTGAGGGAGAATGAGAAATATCTGCGAAGCAGACTGGAAAATTGCAGTGATATTCTGATCCGTCCCATGCGGCTGGGAGATAAACATAAGGTGGACTGCCTTATGGTCTATATAGAAGTTGCGGTTTCCAACATGATGCTGGATGATTCTGCTCTTGGAAAGATGATCAATCATTTCTGGGAGATTTCGCCGGAGGATATTCAGGAATTTGTCAGGCATAACAGTCTTGGGATCGCAGATGTAAAGAAACTGGAGAATCTTGACGAGTCCATAGATGCCATGCTTGCAGGGAATGCAGTGTTTTTCATAGATGGATATGACAAGGCGATGAAAATCTCCAGCAAAGGTTATCCATCCACAGGTGTGATGGAGGCAGAATCGGAAAAGGTGCTGCGGGGTTCCAGGGAAGGATTTTCGGACAGTGTGAAAAGTAACAGTGCACTGGTAAGAAAAAGGCTTCGTGATACCAGACTCAAGGTGGAAGAATATAAAATCGGTGTGCGCTCTCATACCTTAACGCAGGTGTTATACATGGACGACCTGGTACATGAGGGACTTCTGGAAGAAGTGAAGGAACGGCTGGAAGAATTTCAGATTGACGGAATCCTTGACAGCGGTATGCTTGAACAGCTGACAGAAGATGTGTGGTATTCTCCTTTTCCTCAGTATCAGACAACGGAACGTCCGGATCGTGCTGTGCAGGAAATCCTGAAAGGTAAGGTTGTGATTCTGTGTGATAATTCTCCGGAAGCATTGATTCTTCCGGGAAATTTTAGCAGTTTCATGGAGAGCAGCGAGGACTGGTATCACAGGTTCGAGATGGCTTCCTTTCTCAGAATACTGCGATATCTGGCTGTGATCATGGCGACTGTTCTGCCGGGACTTTACCTGGCAGTGATACGTTTCCATACACAGATTCTGCCATCTGCACTGATACTGTCTTTTGCGGAGGCGAGGGAAGGAGTGCCCTTTTCCAGTGTGGTGGAACTGATTTTTCTGGAACTGGCTTTTGAACTGATTCGGGAGGCTGGGGTGAGAGTTCCGGGATCTCTGGGAAATGCTATTGGCATTGTTGGCGGACTGGTGATCGGACAGGCAGCGGTAGAGGCAAATCTTGTGAGTCCGATCGTGGTGATGATCGTGGCGTTGACTGCGCTTGGCTCTATGACTGTTCCAAATGAAGAGTTTGCAGCAGCATTTCGGCTGGTGAAGTATGGGTTTCTGATCCTGGGAGGTTATCTGGGAATTTACGGAATCGTGCTGGGAGTATATCTGGTTATAGGGCACCTGGCAGGCCTGATAAGTTTTGGTATTCCTTATCTGGTTCCTTTTATAAAGAAAGAACAGAAGGGCAGCAGAGGAGAAGGGGTTCTGAGAGTTCCGCTGCGCAAGAGGGTATTACGACCGCTTTATGCAAGAGAGGAGCAGAAGATCCGTTTGAAGAGAAAGGAGTCCGGTTCATGAGATTTGCAGAGAATAACAGAATTTCCCACAGGCAGCTGTACAGGCAGATGATACTGGCATTACTGGCACCATTTATGCTCTGCGTTTTCGGAAAGGGTGGAATGAACGGAATCAGTGCAGTGGCGGGAATGATTTTTGCGCTGATATTGCTTGGGTTTTATGTAATCTGGCTGATACGGCTGACACCTTCATTTGAAGATCCGGTAAAGTCTGCAGGTGCTTTTGCGGGAAGGCTGATCGGGATTTTTTTCCTAATCTATGTGTTGATGGCGGGAGGATATCTACTGGCGCTTCTCAGGAGGCTGGTTCCTGTAAAGCTGATCACAGGAGTATCCGGCCGATGGATCGCATTCTGGGCAATTCTGGTATGTTCTGTCGGAACCTGCAAAGGTGTACAGAGAAGAGGAAGAATGGCGGAAGTATCAGGTGGCCTGCTTCTTGGCGGGATTATGATAATGATGATACTTTGTGTGCCACAGGCAAAAACGGAATATCTCATGGGAGGAATCCGGTGGGAGGAGCTTACAGTGAGAAATGTCAGTCAGTCTTTTTATGGAACGCTGTGTGCTTTCTCGCCGGTGGCATTGTTGCCATTTCTGTTGGGAAATGTGGAGAAATACGGAAGTGCGGGAAAGACGGTGGCAGGAGGGATCCTGACACTTGGAGGGATTCTTATTGGAATGGAGCTTCTGCTTCCGGCAGTTCTGGGATATGACAGGGTAGCGGCGGAAAGTTATCCGGTCCTGCCTCTGCTGGCAGGCGCAGATCTTCCGGGAAATGTACTGGCCAGATTTGACATCCTGTGGATGGGATTTCTACTTTACAGCCTGCTTTTTGCAATAGGGAGTCTGCTGTATTATGGAAATCAGATTATCGGGAAATCTCATCCTGGTACGGGGAGGTTCTGGCTTCCGGCACTGGTTTTCCTGATTTCGCTTCTGGAAGAAGAGGGAAAAGGAATACTGGATTATTTTGGATGGTGTCTGGCGTATATTTTCGTTCCGGGAATTCTCATCTGTCAGTTTTATATGTTTATCAGAGGAAAGGGACACCGCAGGAAGCAGAGGAAAAGGGCAGTCGGTGTGGTGACCGGGATTTTGTCAGTCAGTCTTTTTATGAGCGGCTGTGGTGCGGCTGTGGAACCGGAGAAGAGAATGTATCCTATGGCACTTGGCGTGGATGCCTCAGAAGAAGGAATCTGTCTTACCTATGGGATGCCGGATCTTTCTGAGAGTACGGGGCAGGGAAAAGAGGAAGAAGATGGCGGTTCCCGGGTTCTGCAGATCAGTGGTGCTGATTTCACCCGGATTGAAAAAATGTATGATCAGTCACAGGAAAAACTTCTTGATATGGGGCATCTGCAGGTTCTGGTCATGGGGAGAACACTGGTGGAGGACGGAAGATGGAGAATGGTGCTGGATTATCTGAAACAGGAGATTTTGTGGGGGAAGATCTTTATGTGTTTGAAGCGGAGGACGCAGGGGAGATTCTGAACTGGCATGGAGAGGATAATTCATCAGCAGGAGAATATATTACAGGACTGATCCGAAACAGAATGTCAGGAGGAAATATTACGGCTGTGACACTCAGAGAGCTTTTCTATGAAAAATATAAAGAAGATAAAATCCTGCGGCTTCCGATTGTGAAGATCAGAAATGGAAGTCTGGAAGTGGAAGTATAAATCAGGAAAATATTGGCATAATCCAAATATTAAAGTGCTGCCTGGAAATTCCATATAAAATAAGAAAATATATAGGAAAATAACAAAGGCAGATATGGTAACTGATAAGATATAACAGGAGAGAGGGACAATGATGAATAAAAGAGTAAGAACAAAAATTAAGAAGAAAACTGTCGTTTGTTCTGTTCGTGGGCAGCTGTTGGTGTTCGTTATGATGAGAGCAATGCCGGGAATGTCCGGGAAGATAGCAAAAATCGCTGAAAGACGACAGGAACAGGCTGCAGTTACTGCATGGTGGGGGACATTGTACCCGAAATTCTGCTTCTCGCAGTTCCCTGAGGAAAATAAAGGACAGAAAGATGACATAAAGATATCCTTCTGGCTTGCACAGGCTCTTGATTGGTGATAGAATAGTGAGACAATCAATAGAGATGGAGAATAGAAATCAATGAAAATAGACAGAGAGGCACCGATAGGAGTATTTGATTCCGGTGTAGGAGGACTGACTGTTGCGCGTGAGATCATGCGTAATCTTCCTTCAGAAAAAATCGTATATTTTGGTGATACGGCGAGAGTGCCTTACGGAAGTAAATCGAAGGAAACTATCATCCGGTATTCCCGGCAGATCATTCGTTTTCTTCAGCAGCAGCAGGTAAAGGCGATTGTGGTTGCATGTAATACAGCCAGCGCTTTTGCCCTGGATGCAGTGAGGGATGAGTTTGACATTCCCATCATTGGCGTGATAGAACCGGGGGCTAAAGTGGCGGCTGCCCAGACCAGAAATAAGAGGGTAGGAATCATTGGTACTGTGGGAACTGTAGGAAGTGGGATACATGCAGAGTATCTGAAGCATCTGGATCCGGAGATCACTGTTTTCGGCAAAGCATGTCCGCTGTTTGTGCCACTGGTAGAAGAAGGGTGGCTTCATGATCCGGTGACTGATGAGGTCGCTGCCAGATATCTGAAGGAACTTCAGGATAAGCAGGTGGATACACTGATATTGGGATGTACTCATTATCCATTGCTTCGTTCCACCATCAGAAAGATCATGGGAGACGGAGTATGTCTGGTGAATCCGGCTTATGAAACCGCACTGGAGTTGGGAAGGCTTCTGGAGGAAAAAGGACTTGCCGGTGAAGGTACAGGGAAGAATGAATTTCCGTATCGCTTCTATGTGAGTGATCTGGCAGATGAGTTTAAGGCATTTGCCAATTCGATTCTTCCATATGATGTGGAGATGACGAAAAAATAGATATTGAGAAGTATTAAAAACAGCAGATTACTGAATGGTTATAATATAGATACATAAAAACAGGTTTGAACAGTATAAAAACAGGAGTATGAGAAGAATGGATAAAGAAGTGCTGATTCATGTAAGGGGACTTCAGACAATGGATGCAGACGGTGAACAGGAACCTCTGGAGATTGTTGTACCGGGACAGTATTATTTCCGGAACGGAAGTCATTATCTGCGCTATGAGGAAGTCATGGAGGATTTGCAGAACCTACCGTCAATTACATAAAAATTTCCCGGAAGGGAATGGAGGTCCGCAAGAAAGGTGTGGTCAATGTTCATATGGTTTTTGAACAGGGTAAGAAGAATATGACTTACTATACCACTCCCTATGGAACTATTGAAATGGGGATTGCGGCGACGAATCTGAATCTGCAGGAGAGTGATGGCGGTCTTGACATGAAAGTGGATTATGCGCTTGATATGAACCAGGAGCATGTGGCAGACTGTTATCTTGCGATTAAGGCACAGCCAAAGGACTGTAAGAATTTTACAATTTGATCAGATCTGGTAAGTTCTCTGCTTCGCTGCAGATATCTGTCTGATCAAACAGAAAAGGTCAGTGATCTGTGTGTATGGATGACACGATTCACTGACCTTTAGTTTATATGTCTGACTGCATTTATCTGGCAGTTTTGTCTTTCTTGAATTTTGCAAAGAAACCTTTCTTTTTGGGAGCCGGTGTCTGAAGGGAACCGCGGATTCCTTTTACGCCTACAATATAAAGACCGCTTACTTCGGCTTTGATTTCTTTCTTAAGCGGGATCAGGTCGAAAACCTTCTCATCTGCGATCATGATCGCAATCTTTGGTCCGATTTTAGCTTTAACGATTGGAAGCTTGGAACGGCGCATAAGTTAGGTGTCTGTTCAATTACCATCTGAGGAAGTCCGGATTCTTTCAGTGGCATCCTCTTTTTTATCGATAACCAGCATGGAAACGGTTTGTTTAGTTGCTTCAATCTGAGCCTGCTGTTCTTCCTGTTTCTTCTGGGCTTTTTTTCCGAAGAAATATAAACCGATCAGTGCAGCGATCAGGATAACAAGAATGACCAGAAGGACTATTGTTACTGTACTCATTTGCATCCTCCCTAATGTATGTGTTTTCACAGGGACTGTTGGTACGGACAGTCCATTGCATAAAAATTATTTTATCATTAAATAAGGTAAAACGCAATTGCAAAAAAAGAATTAATGGATGGAAAGCGGTAGAAATTTACATTATGAAAGGTTATAATTGTAGCAAAACTGTAATGCGACAATATTTGCCGGAGCGAACAGTAATGGGAAATATGCGGAATAGTTAAAGACATTTTTACAGGATGGAATCATAATGTGTGGTTATAATATATGTAACGGGAATTGTGGAGTTATTTTGTGACAGAATAATTTGTGAGTAAAAAACGGATATGATAAAAAGGAGAAAAGCATGAGCGAATTAAAGCCCGACTCTGAGAAGAAAGAGGAGCGACTTTCAGATAAGGAAAAAGTAAATACAGAAAAGACAAATGCAGAAGAACTAAATGCAGAAGAACCAAATGCAGAAGAACTAAAGGCAGAAGAGCTAAATGCAGAAAAACCAAATGCAGAAAAATCAAATGTAGAAAAACTAAATGAAGAAAAACCAAATACAGAAGAGATAAACGAAGAACCTCCGGCAGCAAGCGAGGACGAAGATTTCTTTTTTTGATGATAATAAAGCTTATGAAGCCCGTAGGGCAGCCAGACTGGAACGCCGCAATAAACTTCGCCGCAGAAAAAAAGACTGCGTATCGCAGGCTGCATAGTGGTGGCGGCGGCCGCTGCAATTGGGATTGGAATAGGATTTTACGGGGAAGAACTGCAGAATTTTGTCAGTGAGCAGCAGGTTAAGATTGCGCAGATGGTGAAATCTGCAGACAGGAAAACAGAAGAAGAAAAACAGCTCAGCAGACAAATGCAGAGGCAGAAGCTGAGAATGCGGTGACACCTGAAGTTCAGGATACGGATGGACTGAGTGAAGAGGACAAAACTCTTTACAGGCAGGCAAAGTATGCTGCAAAACAGTATGATTATGATAAGGCCATAAGTATGCTGCAAAACAGTGAGACTTATCAGACAAGTGAGAAGTTTCAGCATGCGGTTAAGGTTTATCAGAAAAAGAAGGAATCCTGCGTTTCCTGGCCGTTAGACCAGGTGACACACGTCTTTTATCATACTCTGATCAAAGATACCGGTAAGGCTTTTGACGGGGATTACAAGTCAGGAGATTACGATCAGGTTATGACAACGATTGATGAATTTAACCAGATTACTCAGAGCATGTATGATAAGGGATATGTCATGGTCAGCATTTATGACATGGCGACAGCGGATGAGAATGGGAATATGAATGCAGGGGAGATTCTCCTTCCTCCGGGTAAAGTACCGTTTGTGCTTTCGCAGGATGATGTGTGTTATTATCATTATATGGACGGGGACGGATTTGCAACCAAACTTATCGTAGATGAGGAAGGAAAAATCCGCAATGAATATGTGGAAGATGATGGCAGTATTTCCGTAGGCGATTATGATATGGTTCCTCTGATCGATCGTTTTGTAGAGGAACATCCTGATTTTTCTTACAGAGGTGCTAAAGGAATTGTTGCCCTTACCGGTTACAATGGAATTCTTGGTTATCGCACAGACAGCAGTTATGAAACCCGTCCGGATGATCTGGATGCAGATAAAGTAAAATGGCTGGATGAGCATCCGGATTTTAATCTGAATACAGAGAGAGAAAATGCAGCCAGAGTAGCGCAGGCTATGAAAGATGAAGGCTGGCTGTTTGCAAGCCACACATGGGGACATCAGAATGTAAGTCAGATCAGTCTGGAGAGATTACAGGCAGATACACAGAAGTTTAAAGAGAATGTTGATCCTCTGATAGGCGGAACAGATATTATTATTTTTGCATTTGGAGCAGATCTTACCAGTGTTGAAGATTATTCGGGGGAGAAGTTCGAATATCTTAAGAGCCAGGGCTATAATTATTACTGTAATGTGGATTCAAGCCAGTATTTTGTGCAGATCCGCAGTAATTATTTCCGGCAGGGAAGAAGAAATCTGGACGGATACAGAATGTACTATAATCCGGAACTTCTCTCAGATCTGTTTGATGCACAGTCTGTGTTTGATTCTTCCAGACCGGTGCCGGTTCCAACCATGGGGTGAGTATGATCTCTGTGCATAACTGAAAGGGGACAATATATGAGAAAAAGGATAGCATGTGTAACAGCAGCTATTTTGAGTATTTCGTTAGGAGTAAGCGGATGTGGGCTCATTCCGTTTGAACAGGATATTCCATTTCTGAGTTCCAGAGCTGAAAATGTGGAAACTGAGAAAAAAACAGAACAGCAGACAATTGATGAACAGGATGCTGATACAGAGAAAAGTACAGAAGATACACAGCAGGATGATGGTCTGAATGAGGGAGAGCAGACTGACAACGAAGATACAGAAGAGGCAGATGAGAAACAGGAAAATCCTATGGAGCAGGCAGCGCTTATGGCTGTACAGTATGATTATGATGGCGCCATAGAACTGCTTAAGAGTCAGCCGGATTACGAAAGTAATACGGATATGCAGAGTGCAGTTTCGGATTACGAAAATACGAAAGCCACCTGTACAGAATATCCGCTGGAGCAGATCACGCACGTGTTCTTCCATACACTGATCAAAGACACTGCCAGAGCATTTGACGGGGATTCAGACAGTAATGGATATAACCAGTATATGACAACAATTGATGAGTTTAACAAAATCATACAGAGTATGTATGATAAGGGATATGTCATGGTCAGTCCGCACGACATGGCGGTTATCAATGAGGACGGAACTATGTCCAGAGGCAGTATTATGCTGCCGCCGGGAAAAATTCCATTTGTGCTTTCTCAGGATGATGTAAGTTATTATCACTATATGGACGGAGATGGTTTCGCATCGAAACTTGTAGTGGATTCCAATGGTGAGGTTAAGAACGAATATATTGAGGATGACGGAAGTGTTTCCACAGGGGATTATGATATGGTTCCACTGATCGATACTTTTGTAAAAGAACATCCGGATTTTTCCTATCATGGAAGAAAGGGAATCCTTGCAATGACAGGTTATGACGGTGTTCTGGGATATCGTACGGATATTGCATATAAGACCGGAAAAAAACTGCAGGATGATCAGAAAAAATTCCTGAAAGATCATCCGGATTTTAACTATAAGCAGGAAGTGAAAAATGCAAAAAAGGTAGCTAAGGCTATGAAGGCAGAAGGCTGGGAATTTGCAAGCCATACATGGGGACATAAGGATGTGGCTGCCACTTCTCTGGATGATCTGAAAAGAGATGATAAAAAATGGAAGAAATATGTGGCTCCCATACTTGGAGAAACAGATATGATCATTTTTGCATTTGGTGCGGATATCGGAAGCTGGGAAGGATATTCGGCAGACAATGAGAAATATGAGTTTTATAAGAGTCAGGGATACCGCTATTTCTGTAATGTAGATTCCAGTCAGTATTTTGTACAGATTACAGATGATTATTTTCGACAGGGAAGAAGAAATCTGGATGGATACAGAATGTATTATAATCCGGAAATGCTCAGTGATCTTTTTGATGTATCGGAAGTATGGGATTCTTCAAGACCAACTCCGGTACCTGGAATGTAGAAGGGAGTATTGATTATTATGAAGAAAAAAATATATCTTGCCATGCTTGCAGTTTGTTTTGCACTGACAGCATCTGCGTGTGGTGATGGCGGTGCTGTTATCACAGACGGTACAAAGACAGAAGGAGCTGCTGACGGGAAGAAAGCAGAGACAGGAACTACGCGTCTTGTTTCTGTTGAGAATGTAGAGAAATATATTACGATCGGAGAATATAAAGGACTGACTCTGGACAATACGGTGGATGCGATCACTGACGATGATGTACAGGCGCAGATCGATGAGAATCTGAAAGATAAGGCAGAACCTGTATCTGATGCGGCAAAAGAAGGGGATCTGGTGACTGTAAATTATACAGGCACTAAAGACGGACAGACTTTTGACGGTGGTACTGCCAATAACTATGACTTTGTGATCGGCGACGGACAGATGTTTGAGGAGTTTGAAAATGGTGTGATCGGGATGAAAAAGGGTGACACAAAGGAGATTAAAATTGATTTCCCGTCAGACTATGCAGACGAAACTTTGGCAGGTAAGGAAGTTATATACAAGGTTACGGTGCAGAACGTGCGGCGTGAAGGAGAACTTACAGATGAATGGGTTGCAAAGAACACTGATTATACAACAGTAGATGATTATCGTGAGAGTATTCGCGGTGAACTTGAGAAAAACGCAAAGGAATCTGCGCAGGAGGTTCTTAAGAATACTGCATGGAGTACAGTGCTTGAGAACTCTGAAGTAAAAGAATACCCACAGGAAGATGTGGATAAGGCTGTTTCTGAATTTAAGAAGAGTATGGAAGTTTATGCAAAACAGGCCGACATGACTCTGGAAGAGTTTACAGACAGTCAGGGTATTTCGCAGGATGATTTTGATGAACAATGTCAGCAGTATGCAGAGGGTAAGGTTAAGCAGAACCTGATCGTGCAGGGGATTATGGATGCAGAGGGACTGTCACTTGACGACAAAGAGAGCCTTCAGCTGCAGGATAAACTGGTAGAACAGATGGGTGTTTCCAGTATTGCAGAGCTGGTTGGAACTTACGGACAGGATTATGTAGATGAATCAGTCGGACTTCTCAGAGTGGAGGAGTTCATTATAAAAAATGCGAGTGTGAGTGAGAAAGTCGCAAACGGTGATGTGCTGGCAGATGATGCAGATGCTGCGGTAGAAAATGCAGAACAGGACAGTGATCAGAATGTATCAGATAAAGATACTGATGATTCCGGACAGGACAATTCAGATGTAGATGAGAATCTGGAAGAGGAATTAGGTACGGAAGATGTTGATCAGAGTGAATAATTGGCATTGTATTTACCTGATAAATGAGTTATGATTATTGATAAAAGTGGATTACTCCGTACTGTAATGTACGTTGTTAAGGACTAATTAACAAAAAGAAGCGGGGAAAGGAAACCATGGATAAGAGGGTGTTGCGCGAAAAGAATGCGCAGAAAAAAACGCCAGATGATGATCAGGCATTATACAAAGATCGGACTTTGTGTTATTGGCATGATCCTGGCGGTGGTGTTTGTGGTGAGAGGAATTATTATTCCGATCGCACATCATGTAGCCGGAGGCGGAAGCAGTGATCAGACTGTGCAGGCTCAGGCAGATACAGAGGAAGTTCAGGCAAATTCCGATGCTGCTGTGAGACAGCCATTGAAGGGTAAATCAGATACAGATAAGGTTGCCGCGATGACAGCCGGATGGCATGAGGATGCTAACGGAAAGTGGTATCAGAATACAGACGGTACATATTTTTCAAATGGATTTCAGGATATAGATGGTGTTACCTATTCTTTTGACGGAAACGGATATATACAGACAGGATGGGTAGAAAAGGGAGTGAAGGATTATTACTTTAATGAAGACGGATCTTATGATCCGAGTAAGGTACGTCCGATGTTGGCACTGACTTTTGATGATGGTCCGGGAGAGTATACAGATGAATTACTGGATTGTCTGGAACAGAATAATGCTCATGCAACATTCTTTATGCTTGGTCAGAATGTCAGTTCATATCCGGATGCACCAAAACGTATGCTTGAACTTGGATGTGAGATTGGAAGTCATTCCTGGGATCATACACAGCTGACGACAATTGATCTTGATGCAGTTGCAAAGCAGTTCTCTGATACAGATGACGCATTGATTCAGGCATGTGGCCAGGCTGCGAGTGTGGCGCGTGCGCCTTACGGGGACGGAAATTCAGATATTTATAATACTGTAAATAAGCCGTTCTTTATGTGGTCACTGGACACAGAAGACTGGAAACTTTTGGATGCAGATGCGGATTACAGTGCAGTAATGAATGGAGATCTGACAGATGGAACTATCATCCTGATGCATGATATTCATGAGCCATCTGTAAAGGCTGCTTTGAGATTGATACCGGATCTTATTGCACAGGGATATAAGCTTGTAACAGTAAGTGAGATGGCAGAAGCCAAGAATGTGACCTTACAGAATGCATGTTATGTGGATTTCTGGCCGAGTACACTCAGTAATGGAGATGTGCCGGGATATCAGGGCGGTTCCGATGCAGCAGCTTCTGCAGACGGAACAGATGGTACATCTGATGCAAGCACAGATTCTTCTGACGGAAGCACAGATTCCTCAGACGGAAGTGGGGATTATTCGGATGGAAGTTCAGACGATGGAAGTTATGATGATGGAAGTTCGGATGACGGAAGTTATGATGATGGAAGTTCAGATGATTCGGAAGATTACAGTGATGATTCTGTAGATTACGGAGATGGAACGGAATAAAAAACATATGCAATCCTGCAGTGTGGACCATACAGAGTAATTTACGAATATACGAAAGAGCAAAGAAGAGAGCAAATGGTACTTCTTTTGCTCTTTATGTTTTTTTACAAAAAAACACATAAAATATATAAAAAAATTGTTTAAATATACACATATTTTTAATTTGACGTATGGAATGTCCGTTGGTATAATAAGGCTTATAGAATGACTAAAAGTCAGTTCGTATT
>ENA-OPZD01000176-OPZD01000176.1-human-gut-metagenome-genome-assembly--contig:-NODE-176-length-20354-cov-2.739259_pt1 | contig 20354 bp, 26 predicted proteins | sample MGYA00242479_ERZ504495 | MGnify/ENA primary metagenome ERZ504495 (study PRJEB26092, sample SAMD00036286) | human gut metagenome | host: Homo sapiens | study: EMG produced TPA metagenomics assembly of... | reverse complement strand
AGAGAAGTATGAAGAAAAATAAGATCACAAGTGTTCTGTTCCTGTATAACGGTAATACATTTGTGCAGGATAACAGTATCAGCGGGGTATTGCAGAATGATTAGACTGAACAAGTATTTAAGCGAAGCCGGTGTCTGTTCCAGAAGGGAGGCAGACAGGCTGATCGAGTCGGGAATTGTGACTGTGGATGGAAAGACAGCAGCTCCCGGCATGAAAGTAGAAGACGGACAGGGAGGTCCGTGTCGGAAAAAAAAAGTGGTCAAAAGCAAAACGGAAAAAACGGTCCTGGCAGTGTACAAACCTGCGGGATTGTTTGTACAGAAGATAAAAGGGAGAAAAAGAACATCATCCGGTTCCTCAATTATCCGGTACGCATCACTTATGCAGGAAGACTGGATAAAGATTCGGAAGGGCTTCTGATCATGACAAATGATGGAGATCTGATCAACGGCATGATGCGCGCAAGATATGCACATGAGAAAGAATATAAGGTCAGAGTAAACAAAGAAGTTACTCCGGAATTCATTGAGAAGATGAGCCGGGGAGTACACATCAGAGATAAAGAAAAGAATCTGGATGCGGTGACCAGACCCTGTACAGTAAAAAGACCGGGAAATATACATTTCCATTATTCTGACACAGGGATTGAACAGACAGATACGGCGCATGTGCGAAGCACTCGGATATAAGGTGGATGTGTTAAAAAGGATACGGATCATGAACGTGGAACTTGGAGATCTGAAACCGGGACAGGTAAGAGAATTAACAGAACAGGAGTTAAAGGAATTATATGGGACAGTCAAAGAACGAGAGAATGCTGGAATTAGTAGAACTTCTGAATAAAGCATCCAGATCTTATTATCAGGATGCGCAGGAGATCATGAGCAACTACGAATATGACAGATTGTATGATGAACTGCAGAATCTGGAAAAAGAACTGGGAATTACATTGTCGAACAGTCCGACGGTAAATGTCGGATATGAAGTTGTCAGTGAACTCCCAAAAGAAAGGCATGAAAGCCCGATGCTCTCACTGGATAAGACGAAAGAAGTAGAAGAGCTTAAGAACTTCGTTGGCAGTCAGAAAGTATTGATGTCCTGGAAGATGGACGGATTGACGATCGTGTTGACTTATCGTGACGGAAAGCTTTATAAAGCGGTCACACGCGGTAACGGAGAAGTCGGTGAAGTAGTTACAAACAATGCGAAGGTATTCAAAAATGTACCGGTGCAGATCGCTTACCGGGGGGAATTGATCTTAAGAGGAGAAGCGGTGATCGGATATCATGACTTCGAGAAGATCAATGAAGAGATTGAAGATGTAGATGCAAAATATAAAAATCCAAGAAACTTATGCAGTGGTTCAGTCAGACAGCTCAATAACCAGATCACGGCAAAGAGAAATGTTATGTTTTATGCATTCACGTTAGTGCAGGCAGATGGAGTTGATTTTCAGAATTCCAGAGCTTGTCAGATGGAATGGCTGAAAGCACAGGGATTCACGACAGTAGAATATCATATGGTGACCAGAGATACAGTAGAAGATGAAGTTGCTAAATTTTCGTCAGAGATTAGTAAAAATGATTTCCCTTCTGACGGACTTGTGCTATCATATGATGATATAGCGTATGGAAGATCGTTGGGAAGAACAGCAAAATTCCCGAGAGATTCTTACGCATTCAAATGGCAGGATGAGATCAGGGAAACGATTCTGCGTGAAATAGAATGGAGTCCGTCAAGGACAGGACTGATCAATCCGGTTGCAATCTTTGATCCGGTGGAGCTGGAAGGAACGACGGTCAGCCGTGCAAGTGTTCACAATATCAGCATTATGGAAGAACTGGAACTTGGCATCGGAGATAAGATCGAAGTTTATAAGGCAAATATGATCATTCCGCAGATTGCAGAGAATCTGACAAGAAGCGGTGTGAAAGATATTCCGGAAAGATGTCCGGTCTGTCAGGGTGAGACGAAGATCAGACAGGTAGGAAATGCGAAAGCATTATACTGTATGAATCCGGAATGCCAGGCAAAGCATGTGAAGGCATTTGCATTATTCGTAAGCAGAGATGCACTTAATATAGAAGGATTGTCGGAAGCAACACTGGAAAAATTCATTTCCAGAGGATATATCCATACATTTGCCGATATCTTCCATCTGGACCACTACAAAGACGAGATTCAGGGAATGGAAGGATTTGGAGAAAAATCGTACAGGAAACTGATCGAAAGTGTGGAAAAAGCAAGAACAACCACGTTGCCAAGAGTTGTCTATTCACTGGGAATCGCAGGGATCGGACTTGCCAATGCAAAGGTTATCTGCAGAGAGTTGAAATATGATGTAGAAGCCCTTTTGATGGTTACAGAAGAAGAATTAAATGAGATCCAGGGCGTGGGAGAAGTTCTGGCAAAGGCATTCACCGGATATTTTCAGATGCAAAGCATGTGGAGAATTTCAGAAAGCTTTTAGAAGAGTTGACAATCCCGGAAGAGACATCAACAAAGAAACAGATTTTTGAAGGTGTCAATTTTGTGATCACCGGAAGCGTAACACATTTTGCAAACCGCGGTGAAGTGAAGGAATTGATCGAAAGTCTGGGAGGAAAGGTGACAGGATCGGTAACGTCCAAAACGAATTACTTGATCAACAATGATGTAACCAGCACATCTTCCAAAAATAAGAAAGCAAATGAACTGGGGATCCCGATTATTTCCGAAGAGACATTTCTGGAACTGGTGAACCAGGAAGAATCATAGAACCAGGATAAAACAGAGTGAAAGATACGACAAAAAGTAAGAAGGAGAGAATAATGACCAATCAGGACGATAACAATCAGAAAATCGAAAAAGTAGAAGACGTCGAAGTAGAAACAACAAAGAAGACGTCAGATCAGGACGATAAGAAACAAAATGATGATGAGTATGAAAAAGTATGCTTTATATGCAGACGTCCGGAGAGCGCTGCGGGGAAGATGATCGAACTTCCGAACCATATCTGTGTCTGCAATGATTGCATGCAGAAGAGTTTTGATGCAATGTCGAATGGACCGATCGATTACAGTCAGCTGATGAATATTCCGGGAGTACAGGTATTCAATATGTCTGATATGGAGCAGAGTATTCCAAAACAGCAGAAGATCAAGAAGAAAAAAGAAGGCGAAGAATACAAGCCGTTAGTAGATATCCGGAATCTTCCGGCTCCGCACAAGATCAAAGCAAAACTGGACGAGTATGTGGTAGGACAGGAATATGCAAAGAAAGTGATGTCGGTTGCAGTATATAATCATTATAAGCGTGTGGCAACGGATTCGATGGATGACATTGAGATTGAGAAATCCAACATGCTGATGATCGGGCCGACAGGTTCCGGTAAGACGTATCTGGTAAAGACACTGGCAAGGATTCTGGATGTTCCGCTTGCAATTACGGATGCAACATCTCTTACAGAGGCAGGGTACATCGGTGATGATATCGAAAGCGTTGTATCCAAACTGCTTGCGGCAGCAGATAATGATGTCGAAAAGGCAGAACAGGGAATTATTTTTATTGATGAGATCGACAAGATCGCAAAGAAGAAAAACTCCAGTCAGCGTGATGTGAGCGGTGAGTCTGTACAGCAGGGAATGCTGAAACTTCTGGAAGGAAGTGATGTGGAAGTTCCTGTCGGGGCAACGAGCAAGAATGCAATGGTTCCGCTTACAACAGTGAATACGAGGAACATTCTGTTCATCTGTGGAGGTGCATTCCCGGATCTGGAAGGAATTATCAAAGAACGTCTGACCAAACAGGCAGCGATCGGATTCGGAGCAGATCTGAGAGATAAATACAATAACGACAAAGAGATTCTTAAAAAGGTCGCAACAGAGGATTTACGTGTATTCGGTATGATACCGGAGTTCCTGGGACGTCTGCCGATTGTATTTACCTTACAGGGTATGAGTGAAGATATGCTGGTGGAAATATTAAAAGAGCCTAAGAATGCAATTTTGAAGCAATATCAGAAACTGCTTGCATTAGACGAAGTAAAATTGGAATTCGATGACGGCGCACTTCATGCGATCGCAAAAAAAAGCAATGAAGAAAGATAACCGGAGCGAGGGCGCTTCGTGCGATCATCGAAGAATTCATGTTAGATATCATGTATGAAATCCCGAAGGATGACAATATTGGAGAGGTTGTTATCACAAAAGAATATATTGAGGGAACCGGAGGACCGGTAATAATGTTGAGAGGTCAGGAAGTACCAAGGCTTCAATAATACATTTTACATATAGAATGCTAAGAGAGCTGTCAATGACAGCTTTCATTATGCAATGACACATAAGACTTTACTTGAGGAAGAATGGAGGAGAAAGGAATGGAGGAATTATCAGCTATTCCAGTTTGGCTCTGCATACCCTTTGCAGGGCTGTTGCTCAGTATTGCCGTTATGCCTCTGATCAAGCCGGACTGGTGGGAAAAGCATCAGCCGCTTGCAGTTGCGTTCTGGTCGGTACTGTTTATTGTTCCGTTTGCTGCAAAGTACGGAATGTTTACAATGGGAGAGACAGTTTTGGAATGTGTGGTAAATGATTATCTGACATTTATCATTTTATTGTTCGGTCTGTTCTGTGTAGCAGGTAACATTACAATTGACGGTGAGTTTGCCGGATCACCGAGGATCAATACGGCATTGTTTGTTCTGGGAACACTGCTTTCCAGCGTGATCGGAACGACCGGATCAAGTATGCTTTTGGTACGTCCGTTTATTAAGATGAATTCGTGGAGAAAAAGAAAGAGTCACATTATGATCTTTTTTATCTTCCTGATCTCTAATATGGGAGGATGTCTGACACCGATCGGAGATCCGCCGCTTCTGATGGGATTCATGCGTGGTGTTCCGTTTTTCTGGAGCCTGAAGCTGTTTCATATACTGATCTTTAACATGATCATTTTGCTGACGTTATTCTATTTTCTGGATAGAAGAGCTTACAGAAAAGATATTGCGGAAGGTAGAAAACCAGATATCAGAGAGCCCGGAACACACGTTAGAATTGTAGGACTTCATAATCTGATATATGTTGCAATGATTGTCGGAGCTGTAATTTTAAGTGGAATGCTTCCCGGTATGTCTGCATTCCAGAATGCGGACGGAACGGTAAAAGGAATCCATATCCTTGGAGAAGTGACGCTTGGATTCCCGTCTGTGATCGAGATCGTGATCATCCTTCTGGCAGCATTTTTATCATTTAAAACGACAAAAGAAGAAGTACGTATCCGTAACCATTTTACCTGGGGGGCAATTCAGGAAGTTGTGGTTCTGTTCATCGGAATCTTTATCACGATGCAGCCTGCATTGATGATCCTGAAGGCAAATGGTGCGGAACTTGGTATCAATAAACCATTTGAAATGTTCTGGGCAACCGGAGCACTGTCAAGTTTTCTGGATAATACACCAACGTATCTGGTATTCCTTACAACGGCGGGAGCACTTGGGTTCAAGAGCGGTGTTGTGACGACACTTGGTTCGGTTCCTGTTAAGATGCTGGAGGCAATCTCCTGTGGAGCTGTATTTATGGGAGCAAATACCTATATCGGAAATGCGCCGAACTTCATGGTAAAATCTATGTCAGATGAAAATGGTGTGCGTATGCCATCGTTCTTCGGATATATGGTATGGTCACTGACATGTCTGGTACCGGTATTTATTATCGATATGCTGGTATTCTTTTTGTAAGGGGAGGTGCGGAACATGGAAAATAAGAAATAAATACTATGACATAGCGGAACGGATCTATGATCTGGACGGAGAAGTCTATGAATGTGTAGGTTCTTCTCTTGGCCGTACCTTTACGGGAGACAAACGTACTTGTGTAGACAGTCTTGTGAAGCTGATGCGTACAAAGCCACAGGGGCATCTGCTCAGAAGTGAGCTTGCGCTGATCAGTAACATGGCACGTACGATCCGTAAGGATGAAGACCGATCCAGACTGATGAGAAAATATGATGAGATATTAAAAGAAATCGCAGAATTGCCGGCAGGTTTTGGAAAAGTTGAGATTCTGGATGAAAACAGGGCAAAGCTAAATACATCGAACCTGCGTCAGAAGTTTTCAAAGGATGATCATCTGATCATCTGTATCGGAAGAACACATGGAAGTGCGGGTAACGATATTGGATTTGCACTGGCGGATGCACTCAGGATCAACTATTACGATGCAGAGATATTCAATGAAGTATTGAGACGTCTGGACGCGGAGAAAGATTCGGTTGTAGATGTGGCAGATCTGGGAACAAATGAGATTGAGAATAAATATCAGGGATCCGGACGGACGCTGAAAGAACGTCTGAAAGATTTTGACCGTTATCATGGTCTGACAAAAGAAGATGCAATCTTCTTTAATCAGAGTGATCTGATATGTAAGAGGGCAAAAGAAGAAGATTTCATTGTTATGGGACGATGTGCGGATGTGATACTGGCAAATAATCATATTCCACATATCAGTATCTTTATTACAGCTCCTTTTGAACAGCGTGTACACAGAGTCATGGAAGTCAATAATCTAGATCATAAAAAAGCAGAACGCCTTTTGAAGAAGATTGACCATCAGCATTCGAAATATTACAATTTCTATACCGGCCTGAAGTGGGGAGATGCTGTGAACTATGATATCTGTTTTAACAGTGCAAGTTATGGTATCGAAGAATCTGTGGAGATCATCGAGCGTATGCTGAACCAGCATACAAATGCATAAAAATATTAATGAATGACACGAAGTCTTTCATATACATAAAACAAATGTATATGAAAGGCTTTTTTCATTGGAAGATAGATGTAAAGAAAAGATATTATCGGAAGATACTGGGATTTTATTATCTCGCCATACAGGGAAGATGAGTTAGAAGGAGTGGATACGGAAAAGATGTGTATCCAGGAGCTGGATTTCGGATATAAAAGTGTGTCGTTAGACAGTCGGATGTTACTTCCCTTATCCTTGCGGCAGTACTGGTACGGTGCGATCCCCAAGTGCTATACACTTCTGGATATGCAGCCGTTAGATGCAGCCGGAATTATTACGCTGCAGAATTATCCGACGCTGCAGCTTATGGGAGAGGGGATTATGATCGGTTTCCTGGATACGGGGATCGATTATACCCATCCGGTATTCCGTAATCTTGACGGGACAACAAGAATTGCGGGGATCTGGGATCAGACAATTCAGGATGGGGATCCGCCGGAGGGCTTTCTGTATGGAACAGAGTATACCGAAGAAAGAATCAATGCGGCTTTACATTCGGAAAGCCCGCAGGAACTGATCTCTTCGGAAGATACAGATGGGCATGGAACATTTGTTGCAAGTGTGGCTGCCGGAAGTGCAGAAAGCAGTGGACAGTTTCTTGGGGCTGCCCCGGAGGCGGTGATCGTGATGGTAAAGCTGAAGCCGGCAAAAAATATCTGAAAGAATTTTTTGCTGTTTCAGAAGATGCACACTGTTATCAGGAAAATGATATCCTGGCCGGGCTCCGGTATCTGAATGAACTGGCCCGCAGACGGGAGATGCCGCTTGTGATCTGTATGGCAATCGGAACCAGTTTCGGAGGGCATAAATGGTGACTCTTTGCTTGCAGGAGTTCTGGATGGCTATGCATTGCTGAGAAACCGCTGTGTAGTAACGGGAACCGGGAATGAGGCAGCGCAGAGACATCATTATTACGGAACATTTACGGAGTCACAGAATACACGGACAGCGGAGATCAGGGTAGGGGAAGGGGTGAAGGCTTTTGTGACGGAGTTATGGAGTACCCTTCCGAACATTGTGACAGTGTCGATTACATCACCTTCCGGAGAACGTACCGGGCAGATTCCGGTACGTCTGGGATATCTGTTTGATTTTGTATTTGCTTTTGAACGGACAGTTGTTACGGTGGAGTACAGACTTCTGCAGGAGAATAGCGATGCACAGCTGGTGTTTATCCGGCTGCAGAAAGCAGTACCGGGAATCTGGAAAATAGAAGTAAAGCCTGCGATGCAGACGAAGGGGGAGTTTCATATGTGGCTGCCCATGAGAGAGTTTCTGGATGGAGAAGTATATTTTCTGGAATCGAATCCGGATACCACATTTACAGAACCGGCAGGAGGGGAGCATACGATGACGGTGTCTTATTATAACAGTCAGGAGAATACGGTTGATATTAATTCGGGCAGAGGGTATACTAGAGATGAAAGAATCAAACCGGATTATGCTGCACCGGGAGTAGCGGTTACCGGTGCGGTACCGGGCGGAGGATTCAAAGAACGCACCGGTTCAAGTGCAGCAACAGCAATTGCGGCAGGTGGCTGTGCACTGATCATGAAGTGGATCAGTGATCAGCCGGGAGCGGGTGGAGCATCAGCCAGTCAGGTAAGAAATGTGATCGTGATGGGTGCGCAGAAGCTTCCGGCGATAGAATATCCAAATACACAGTGGGGATATGGAACGATGAACCTGTATCATTCACTGGATATTTTAAGACGGCTGTAAAGAAGAACGAGATAAGGAGAGGATACAGATGGCAGATTTTTTGAAGAATTCAGCAGAAGAGTTTCAGATGTTGCGAGTGACATCACTAAGAAGACAGGAGATACACTGGAGATTCAGAAGATCAAAAGTAATGTACGAACTTTAAAGAGAGCAAATGAAAGAGATCTTGCAGATATCGGTCGTATGGTATATGAGAAGTTCCAGAGTGGGGAAGTATCCGACATGGATTACGTAACGCTCTGTGAAGAAATCGAAAAACGCGAGGAAGAGATTGAAAAGCAGGAAGAAGAGATTGTGAAGATCCAGGGAGAGATATAGATGCACACAAGCATACCGGGTGCGGTTGGAACACTGTTTGCTCTGGATATGGCTGTAAAACAATACATAGAAGAAAATGTAAGTGAGAAAGAGGAAAAAAACTTTTGCGGGACAAAAGTCCTGATCAGAAAAGTATACAACAAAGGCTTTGCATTTAATTCCATGGATTCCGAACCGGATAAGGTAAAAAGGCGTCTGTGATAACGACGGCAGTGATCCTGATGCTGACATTGGCAGAATCATTCCGGGAAGGTCATAAGGTGACTAAGACAGCATGGACATTACTGAGTGCAGGAGCTATCAGCAATACGTATGACCGGATCGTCAGAGGTAAAGTCGTAGATTACATTGGTATAAGATCTGACCATAAGATATTAGGTGATGTAACAGCGAATCTGGCAGATGTCTATATCCTGATAGGATCTGTCCTGATGTGGATGAGAAGAATCGGAAAACGATAACAGGAAATATAACAGAAAATAGAATATTGGAAAAAGGAAAACACTATACTCCATCTTCTTTCGGATAGAATATAGTGTTTTTTGTATTTGTATTTACATCTGTATATGAGAATGAAATTAAAATCAGGCATGAAAAAAGCGGGTGATGGGAATCGAACCCACGTATCCAGCTTGGAAGGCTGGTGTTCTACCATTGAACTACACCCGCAAAATATATTATAAATCGGGGTGACAGGATTCGAACCTGCGACCTCCTGGTCCCAAACCAGGCGCTCTAGCCAAGCTGAGCCACACCCCGATATTGTGTTGTGTCCTTAAGACAAGATGTATCATATCATGATTGAAGATAAAATGCAAGCAGAAATTGAAAAAGATAAATAAATGGGATCGATATCTATTCAGCAAAAGAATTTTTAGAAAAAGTTAAGTTGTATCTGCAGACACGCTGTTGTATAATTAAGAGCGATGTCGAAAAATTCTTTCGAACAGATGATGCAGAAAATTTTGAAGATTTTCAAAAAGAGGACTGAATTGACAGATGAAAGTGATGAATCATACAGAAGAACAGCAAATAGAAAACAAGACTTCTCTTTCAAATGGTGCAAAAAGAAATCGGATTTTCATATATATAGCAATAGCAGGTGTGATAGCAGCAGTGATAACTGCTGCTTTTACTGGCTATTATCTTCATCAGGAGCGTGCAGAAGAGAAGAAACAGGAAGAATTATTAAAAGCCGAGAAGGCAAAAAAACAGAAAGAAAAAAAAGCTAAAACAACGGAAACAGCCGAACAGAAGTTAGAGCGTGTCCGCAGCCAGGCAGAGGAGCTGGGAGTACCACAGAGTGTGATCGAACTGTTGGACAAGAATGCAGAGACGGTAGATTTTGTAGCAGATTATGAGAAGAAAAAGGACAAGCCTTATGCAGATACGATAGAAGCAGATCTTTCAAATGGAAAAATTCCGGAACTTTTACAATGGGATGAACGCTGGGGATATGCACCGTATGGAACGGGGATCGTAGCGACCAGTGGATGCGGACCGACCTGTATGGCAATGGTGGCAGCAGGACTGAATCAGGATGCATCCATTACTCCGGCGAAGGTAGCAGCATATGGAACCGAACACGGTTATGTGGATGAGGAAAATAATACCTACTGGAGGTTCATGGATGAGGCAGGTGCGAACTGGAATCTGAACAGCGTAGGTGGCATGCTTTCAGAAGAACAGGTAAGCGCAGAACTGGCACAGGGACATCCGGTCATATGCAGTATGGGACCGGGAGACTTTACGCAGATCGGTCACTTTATTGTTCTGACCGGCTATGAGAATGGCACTGTAACGCTAAATGATCCGTTCAGCATTAAGAATACGAATACAGCATGGATATTTGCCAATATCAAAGATCAGATCAAGGCAATGTGGACATTTTCAAAAAATAAGATGCTCAATGTGGAAAAGTTCTGAAAGAACAGAAGCATGATGTGGAAAACTCTTGGATTTTATGAGAAAGGAGAACAGAATATGAGATATGACTTTACAAAAATAATAGACAGACATGGCAAAGATGCGATTGCGGTGGATGGCTTGGGAAAGAATCCGGGATTTGCGCCTGAGCCGCCAAAAGACGGATTCGATGTAATCCCGATGTGGGTAGCTGATATGAATTTTGAGACTGTTCCGACAATCCCGAAAGCAATTATGGACAGAGCGGCACACCCGGCATATGGATACTTCAGCCCGGTGGAAGAGTATTATGATTCGATCATCCGCTGGCACAAGATCCGTAATAATGTAGAAGGTCTGATGCCGGAGTATATCGGATATGAAAATGGAGTATTAGGCGGGGTGATCTCGGCACTGACAGCATTTGCGGCACCGGGAGATGCGGTACTTCTCCATAGTCCGACCTATATCGGATTTACGAAATGCATCACGGAGAACGGATATAAGATCGTACATAGCCCTCTGAAAAAGGACGAAAAGGGAATCTGGCGCATGGACTATGAAGATATGGATGCAAAATTAAAAGCCAACAACATCCATGTGGCGGTTTTCTGCAGTCCGCATAATCCGACCGGACGTGTCTGGGAGCGCTGGGAGATAGAAGAGGCAATGGAAGTATATAAGAATAACGAATGTGTTGTGATCGCAGATGAGATCTGGTCAGACCTGATCTTAAAAGGGAGCCGGCACATTCCGACACAGTCGATCAGTCCGGATGCCAGAAACCGTACGATTGCATTCTATGCACCGAGCAAGACATTTAATCTGGCGGGACTCGTAGGAAGCTATCACATCGTCTTTAACCGAATGTTACGTGACCGTCTGGATGCAAAATCCAGAAAGTCACATTATAATACGATGAATGTACTGTCCATGCATGCGCTGATCGGAGCCTACGAGGCAGAAGGATATACCTGGGTGAATGAACTTTGTCAGGTATTGTCAGAAAATGTAGAGTATGCGGTCAATCATATCCGTGACTATTACAGAGGAATCAATGTCAGCAAGCCACAGGGAACGTACATGTTGTTCCTGGACTGTGAGGACTGGTGTGAAGAGAATTACAAGTCACTGGATGAATTGTTGAAAGCCGGCTGGGATGTCGGTGTTGCATGGCAGGATGGAAGACCGTTCCATCAAGAATACGGAATCCGTATGAATCTGGCGTTGCCGCTCAGCAGAGTGAAGGAAGCATTTGAGCGTCTGGATGAGTATGTATTTCATGTGTAAAGAGCCGGGAATGAAAGAAGTAAGGGAAATTGGAAAATATTATTGTATCATTTAATGTAATCGCACCTGTATTTTTTCTTATGGTGTTAGGATATCTGCTAGTCAATTATACCTCTCTGGCAGACCGTAAGCTTACAAAACAGGCCAATGCGATCGTTTTTAAGATATTTTTGCCGTGTATGTTATTCTATAATGTCTATCAGAGTGACATTGGGGCGGAGATCCACAGCAGGATTAAGTTGTGTATCTGGGCGGCAGGCGGACTTCTGATCCTGTTCGTACTGCTCTGTCTGATCGTTCCAAAGGTTGTAAAGCAGGAGAATCAGCAGGGAGTCGTGATTCAGGGAATCTTTCGCAGCAATTACGTAATCTTCGGAATTGCGGTTGTGCAGAATATGTATGGAGCAAAAAGCACAACAACGGCAGCGATTTTAAGTGCGATCCTTGTACCGATGTATAATTTTCTGGCAGTAGTTGTACTCTCGATTTTCGGAGAAAAGAGGGAGACAGACTGGAAGAAGATTATTCTTGATATTGTGAAGAATCCGCTGATCATATCTTCGGTGTTGGGAATTATATTTTCGCTGTTGGGAATCAGACTTCCGACGGCAGTGGATACAACGGTTCAGGATCTGGCAAAGCTGTCAACGCCGATTGCATTCATGATCCTGGGAGGAGATCTGGACTTCTCAAAAGTGAGAGGAAACTTAAAAGTTGCATCGGTGGTACTGACGATCAAGCTTGTGATCTTACCACTTATTATGATCCCGATGATCGTTATGATGGGATACAGGGATGCGGATCTGTTGTCAGGCCTGCTGGCATACCAGACTCCGGTTGCGGTATCCAGTTATATCATGGCACAACAGGCAGGAGCAGATGGACAGCTTGCCGGACAGCTGGTGGTGTTCTCATCGGTGCTTTCGATCTTTACGTTGTTTGTGACGATATTGATATTGCGGACGATAGGATTGCTTGGGATTTAATTTATTAACGGGGAAGCGGCCTCTCAGTCCTTGAAGGAAACAATAGATAAGGCTTCTTGTTCAGGTTCCATACCATAAGAAACACTAAGAGAGTCAGAATCACCTAAAAGCAAAGGAACTACGCTCAAACTCGGCGTTCGCCTCAAACACGTTCGCTTCGTTCCTTTAACGGAGATTCAGACTCTCTAATTGTTTCTAACGGCATTCCACATTCACAATAATCCTTATCTATTGTTTCCTTCAAGTCGTGACTGGCTGCGGATGTTAATAAATGAAATGCCCGGAAGTGTAATCCGGTGGAGGCCACTACGGTTAAGCATTGCCATTTAAGAAATGTTATGTTAATATACATTCATCGACAGCTATTCTGTCTGTCGGATAAATTCAAAATATATAAGAATCGGGTCTTGTATATTTCAAAATAGCGTTAGCTATTCGTGAGGGAAATCAGAAGATAATTCACAGAAAATTTCGAAACAAAGGAAAAATGAAAAGCATATTTGCACGATTGATGTTGCAGAAAAAAATATATTTTGCTTATACTAAAAGTAAATATCCGGGATTTTTTCGTGCAAAGTGCGGAAAGGAGTCCGGATGGGAAAAGAAAACAGAGAAGTAAAAAGTAGTGTACTGGTAGATTTGATATATGAAAATGAATTGGCAGAAGGAAAAAGATGTAAAACCATATAAACATGCAATTGAAGAATGTATAGAAAAAGGAATTCTTGCAGACTATCTGAAAAGAAAAGGAAGCGAGGTTGTAAATATGTTAACGGCTGAGTATGATTATGAGACAGATATTGAAGTACAGAGAGGCGAAGCATATGATGAGGGAAGAGAAGAGGGAAAATTAGAAGGAAAATTAGAAGGTAAATTGGAAGAAGAAAAATCTTACAAAAAACTATATGAAGAAAATTTACAGTTGCTGAGATTTCAAAACTGTTGAAAATGAAAGAGGATGAAGTGAAAGAAATTATTAATTATTAGCAGAAGGGAGCTGATCGTAGCTGATCAGCTCTCTTTGTAATCGTGTACAGCTTTGAATATAGTAAGTTTACGGCAGCCGATTTCCGGCAGCCATATACAACCGATACCACTCTTCACGGGTCAGGTGCACATGGGATGCCTTACTGATCTGAGCAATCCGGTCCTTATTAGTTGTGCCGATGATCGTCTGGATTCCGGCAGGGTGGCGTAAGATCCAGGAAACAGCGATGGCACTGTCGGTTACATTATATTTTTCAGCCAGTTCATTGATGACCTTATTGAGTTCCGGGAATTTTTCATTTCCAAGAAAGACGCCTTCGAACATACCGTACTGGAATGGGGACCATGCCTGAATGGTGATATCTTTTAAGCGGCAGTATTCGAGAATGCCGCCGTCACGGTTGATTGCAGAATCATTGTACATATTTGCATTGATTCCGGAATTGATCATTGGACAGTGTGCGATACTGAACTGCAGCTGGTTGATGAGAAGTGGTTCATCTAGATATTTATTCAATAATTCTATCTGCATCGGGGTCTGATTGCTGACACCGAAGTGACGTACTTTGCCGGCGGCTTTTAATGTATGGAATGCATCGGCTACTTCTTCCGGTTCCATTAAGGTATCCGGACGGTGCAGTAATAAGATGTCGAGATAATCTGTGCGCAGGCGGTTCAAGATATCATCTACGGACTGCAGGATATGTTCTTTGGAAAAATCAAAAGCAATACCGGGGCGGATCGCGCATTTGGACTGCAGAATGATCCGGTCACGCAGGGAAGGAGTCAGGGCTTTGCCAAAAGCTCTTCGCATTGTCCTTTTGCATAGATATCTGCATGATCGAAGAAATTGATATCATGTGCAAGCGCAGTGTCTATCCATTCTTTTACGGCATCTTCTGTTTCCAGGCTGTTAATACGCATACATCCCATACCAATTTCCGGAACAGATAAATTTGTATTGTGAAGTGTGATTGTTTTCATGGAAACCTCCTTAGATAAAACATTTGTATAAATGTATTTTAACATATCGTGTAAAGAAAGATAAAAGAAAAATTCAGTGAATTTGAATCGTTGACTAACTTTGTAATTGGGAATAGAATTAAGAAATGAGTATTTCTAAAGATAAGGACATTACAATATGGAAAGAGATTTAACAACAGGAAGTGTATTTAAAACAGTCATTTATTTTTCTCTGCCATATCTGTTATCGTACTTTTTGCAGACATTATATGGTATGGCAGATTTATTTATAGTCGGACAGTTTGGCGGTGTCAGTAGTACGACGGCAGGATCGATGGTGTCTATTGTCATCTGTGTCGGGGTGTTTGTATGGATGAATAAACACACGGAAAAATATATGGAAAGAACGTAGTGATCGGAGGGAAAATATATGACGATCGGAATTATAGAAGACGACACATTATTACATCAGGCACTCAAAACAGCACTGCAAAACGCAGGCTATCAGACCGTATCCGCATATACAAAACAAGAGGCTCTTACTACAATTACAGGCAGTGAGAGCCTTCTTCTCATTGACATTGGACTTCCGGACGGCAAATGGACTTGCATGTTACAAAAAGATCCGGGAAAAGGCAGAGATACCGGCCATTTTCCTGACAGCAAGAGACGAAGAAACGGATATGTTGACAGCATTTGACACAGGAGCAGACGATTATGTGGTAAAACCATTTTCCATGAAAGTGCTTCTAAAGCGCATAGAGGCAGTGATCGGACGGAACAACAGAGAAAAAACAACTGGCATGCGGAGAAAATAATATTATTTCCTGATAAGAAGCAAGTATACAAGAACGAAAAGGAAATTATTCTTACAGCCAGAGAATATCAGTTACTGGAATATCTGATGTACAATCAGGGAAATGTACTGACGAAAGAAAATATCCTGGAATATGTATGGGGACTGGATGGCCAGTTTTGTAGTGGATAATACCGTCAGCGTTACGATCAACCGGTTGCGGAAAAAAGATAGAAACAGATGCAGGATCACCGATATATCTGAAAAATGTATTTGGATTGGGATACAAGCTGGAGTGCGTCTGAAAAAGTAATGGCAGATACAAAAAGGAAGAGAAAAGAATGAATATCATAATAATCGTAGTGGCAGTAACGGCAGGAGTAATTCTGGGTGGAACTGCCATATATGTTTATCAGGGAAAATGCAGACAGAAAGAACTTAAGTTATTGGCAGAATGTATGGAAAAGATATTGCGAGAGGAAAAATCCGGGAAACAAAAGCAGGGGAAGAGACATTATATGCAAGACTGGAATCCAGATTGGTAAGGATCCAGGAAATGTTAAATGGACGGACAGAAGCTGCGGAGAAGAGTAAAGATGAGATCCAGAAGCTGATCTCGGAGATTGCACACCAGATGCGGACACCCCTTGCTAATATCCGGACATATCAGGAATTATTAGAGGAAGAATGGAGTAAAAACGGGACAAAGAGAGAAAAAATGTGAATAACTATCTAAATGCAATGAGATCCGGAGAACAACAACTGGAATTCCTGACAGAGGGATTCGTGAAGATGTCCAGACTTGAGCAGAACATGATTCAGATACGGAAAGAAGAGACAGATCTGTTAAAGACCGTGAGAAACTGTCTTGGAAGAATTCAAAAGCAGGCAGAAGAAAAACGGATTGCATTCCGAATAGAGCTGCCGCAGGAAGTCAACTGTCCGCATGATGCCAACTGGATCGGGGAAGCAATCGATAATGTTCTAGATAACGCTGTGAAATACAGCCGGCCTGGCGGAATCATAGAAATGAGAATCCAGAAGAATGAAATGCATGCAAAGATTACTGTAAAAGATAATGGGCTTGGAATTGAAAAGGGAGAAGAGCATAAGGTCTTCCAGAGATTCTACAGAGGCAAGAACGTGACGACACAGAAAGGCTATGGAATCGGGCTTTATCTGGCAAGAAAAATTATAAGCCTTCATGGCGGATATATAATCGCAAAAAGCAGATATCCGGAAAGCGGCCTGATGATGGAGATAAATCTTCCGGTCTGTTAGAAGTTTGTTAGATTTGTCCTGTATGCTGTAGAAGATATGTGAAAGTTCTGTATACGAAATAGACACAACTATGAGCAAGGAGAAAAATCTTATGGAAATGATAAAAGCATCAGGATTAAAAAAATATTATGTGACAGATAACTACGAAGTCCACGCACTGGACGGAGTAAGTCTGTCTGTAGAAGAAGGGGAATTTCTCGCAATCATCGGTACATCAGGAAGCGGGAAGACGACATTGCTTCAGATCCTGGGCGGCCTGGATGAACCCACTGCAGGTGGCGTCTGGATACGCGGCAACAGTCTGAAAGATATGACGGAAGATGAACGCACGATATTCAGGAGAAGGAATATCGGATTCGTATTTCAACAGTATAATCTGATCCCTGTTATCAATGTATATGAGAATATCGTACTTCCGCTCAGACTGGACGGTGCAGAGATTGATGAAAAATTGCTGGAAGATATTGTCAGAACGTTAAAGATTGGAGAAAAGTTAGAGAATCTCCCGGAAGAACTGTCCGGCGGACAACAACAACGAGTGGCAATTGCAAGGGCGACGCCATTCCCAGACCGCGGTATGCCTCCGCCGTCTTCTTGCCTTCGTCCACCGCTTTCTGAAATGCGGTCACTGCTTCTTTATAATTTCCGTCTTCCAGATACCCTGTTCCGTCTTTGAGTGCATTGGTACATCCTGTCAAAAGACAGGCAGATACTGTCAATGCAAGCAATGTTGCTCTTTTCATGTTGTACACCCCTTATTCCGGATATTTCAGCACCCAGAATGAATTCAATAAGTTGATCATCATCACTGCCATATCCGCTAAAATTGCGTTTTTCATTGTTACATAGCCAAAGGATGCCAGCACCAGAAGAAGAACTTTCATCCCAATGGCAAAGATCAGATTCTGCTTCACCGCACGAATCGTTCCTCTGGAAATCCGGATCGCATTCACGATCCTGGAAAGATCATCCTCCATCAAAAATGATATCCGCTGCCTCCAGAGCTGCATCCGAGCCCAGTCCCCCCCATGGCAATCCCGATATCCGCATGTGCAAGAACCGGCGCGTCATTGATTCCATCCCCTACAAACGCCAGCTTCCCATCCTCCATATGGCTTTCCATAAATTCTCTGACCTGCTCTACCTTTTCCTCCGGCATCAGGCCTGCATATACATAATCCAGCTTTAACTGCCGGGCCACATCTTCTGCCACCCGTTCATTATCTCCGGTGATCATCACCGCTTCGATCTGTTGTTTTTTCAGCCATTTCAGAAGTCTGCCGGCCTCTTTTCTTACCACATCCGTGATCAGGATATAGCCCGCATACTCTCCGTCCACAGCTACGTAACTGCTGTTCCGATATCAGCCACCCGTTGATAAAAATATCCCTGCTGGTTCATAAACTTGGAATTTCCAATCTCCAGTTGTTTTCCGTCCACAACAGCCTCAAGACCAAATCCCGGAAATTCTTTGACTGCCCCGATCCTTGCTTTGTCAATCGGCCTGCCGTAAGCCTCCCTTAAAGATCCGGAGATCGGATGACTGGAGTATGCTTCCCCATATGCTGTCAGTTCCAGAAGTTCTTCCGGTGTCATCGACTTCGGACACACTTTCTTTTTACCCGGAATACTCCCCTCTGTCAGAGTACCGGTCTTATCAAATACAAAAGTCTCTGCCTTTGACAATGCCTCCAAATTGCTTCCCTTGATGAGGACACCCTGTCTGGAAGCTGCTCCGATCCCGCCTAAGAATGCCAGCGGCACGGATACCAGAAGTCCGCACGGGCATGCTGCCACCAGCACGATCAGCTCCGCGATAGATCCACGCCCCCTGCTGTGCCCCTTCAAACATCATCGGCGGAAGGATCATCACCAGGATTCCGAAAAGCGTTACAAGCGGTGTATAATACCGGGTAAATTTTTCTGCAAAATTCTCTGTCTGCGCCCGTCTGTTGTCCGCATTGGATATCATATCAATGATTCTGGATGCTGTCGAATCTGCAGACGCCTTCAATACCCGTGCTTCCAGCACACCACTTAAGTTGATACTTCCGCTGTAAATATGACTGCCGATCTTCACATGCCTCGGCTCCGATTCTCCTGTCAGCGCCTTGGTATCTAACGTACTGCTCCCCTGTGTCACGATCGCATCCACGGGGATCCTCTCCCCCGGCTTGATAATAATAACCTGCCGCGGATTCAGATCTTCCGGCGGTACCTGCATCTCCCCGCCGCTGATCTTTAAATTGGCATACTGCGGACGGATATCCATAAATTTCTCAATGGATTTTCTCGTCCTGCTCATGGAGATAAGTTCCAGCAACTTTCCAATCTGGAAAAACAGCATCGCTCCCACTGCCTCCGAATAGCGATGGACTGCAAATGCACCTGCTGTGGCAAGCAGGATCAGCAGATTCTCGTCAAACAACTTTCTTTTCTTCAGATTGTTCCAGAGCAGCCTGACCGTCGCAAAAGCCATGATCAGATACGGAAGCAGAAAATCAGCAGACGCATCTCTCTTTCCAGCTCTGCATACGAGCTTCCCACGATCGCAACAATATACAAAACGGCAGCCGCCGCACATTCTATGGCTCTTCGCTTTACTTCTTTCTTCATACCTATTCCCTGATATGTTCCATCCCCTGATTCATGATCGTCTTAATATGACTGTCCGCCAGTGAATAAAACACCGTCTTCCCCTCTCTTCGATTCACTACCAGTTTCATCTGTTTCAACAGCCGGAGCTGATGAGAAATTGCCGACTGCGTCATATCCAGTGTCTGTGCCAGATCACACACACACATCTCGGAACAGGACAGCACACACAGAATCCGGATTCTGGTGGCGTCCGCAAATACCTTAAAAAATCTGCCAGTCCTCTGATCTCCTGCTCTTCCGGAATCTTTTCCTGTATCTGTCTGACTGTATCACTATGAGAATGTATCAGATCACAATGCTCCACTTCTAATTTTCTCATATTCTTTCTCCCTTCCGGTTCCCCCAAAACCTGTAATCCCGCTCTTGTTTTTGAGGCACCGATTGACTTTTATTATACGAAAAAAACAGGTGCGGGTCAACGTCTTATCTGTTTCTATAAGAAAACAGAGCGGCAGAGCCTTTCGACTGTGCCGCCCTGCGGTAATATCATTGATTTTGGATTTAGAGTTTCTTATACAGAATGCGGATTGCATTCAGAATACAGATCACCGCCACACCGGTATCCGCAAACACAGCCATCCACATATTGGCCAGACCAAGCAGACCAAATACCATGACCAGTGCTTTGATCACCAGAGCAAATGCAACATTTTGTTTTGCAATTCTTCC
>ENA-OPZD01000175-OPZD01000175.1-human-gut-metagenome-genome-assembly--contig:-NODE-175-length-20390-cov-2.161723_pt1 | contig 20390 bp, 33 predicted proteins | sample MGYA00242479_ERZ504495 | MGnify/ENA primary metagenome ERZ504495 (study PRJEB26092, sample SAMD00036286) | human gut metagenome | host: Homo sapiens | study: EMG produced TPA metagenomics assembly of... | reverse complement strand
GAGGTTATCGGATTCTTTTATTCAGTCCAGTTGTCGATATACATCCTGAACGTCATCGTCATCATCCAGCATATCCAGAGTTTTCTGAATATTGGCGATATCTTTTGCGTCTGTCAGTTCTACATATGTCTGAGGGATCATTGTTACTTCTGCAGATGCCATCGGGATTCCTGCTTCTTCCATTGCAAGACGGACTGCACTGAAATCGTCCGGATCAGTCAATACTTCAAGCTGTCTTCCTCTTCTACAAAATCTTCTGCTCCTGCATCGAGTACCTGCATCATCAGCTCATCGGCATCACCTTTCGTATTCTTCTTTATCGATTACGATCTGACCTTTCTTATCGAACATGAATGATACACATCCAGGTGTTCCTACATTACCGCTTCCCTTTGTAAATGCGTTCTTTACGTTAGATGCTGTACGGTTCTTGTTATCTGTAAGAGTCTCTACGATGATAGCTGTACCGTTCGGTCCATAGCCTTCGTATGTAATGTGCTCATAGTTTGCCGCACTCATATCTCCGGATGCACGTTTGATATTTCTTTCGATGGTATCATTCGGCATGTTATTAGATTTTGCTTTTGCAATTACGTCACGTAATCTGCTGTTGTTAGAAGGATCAGAACTTCCGCCTTCTTTTACAGCTACTGCAATCTCTTTACCGATCTTTGTGAAAATCTTTCCTTTTGCAGCATCATTTTTTCTTTCTTATGCTTAATATTGGCAAATTTTGAATGTCCTGACATGTCTTTTACCTCTCTTTATCTATTTGTTTTTTATCTTTTTTAAAATTGTATTATTACACACGTTGTCTATTCTATCACGCTTCGAAAACTTTTTCAATCTTAACTGTCTGAATTATATTATTATCGATCTGTAATACCGTGAAACGATAGCCGTCATAGTCAACAACACAGGTTTCGTCTTCTCCAGGGATGTGTTCCAGTTTATCGATCAGAAATCCATTCAGTGTCTCATAATCTTCTTTGTCAAATGTTACCGGAATCAGATCTTCCAGATCCTCCAGTTCAGTCAGACCATTGACAATCATACTTCCGTCATTCTGTTTTTGATCATTTCGTCTTCTTCATCATATTCATCCAGAATATTTCCGACAATCTCTTCCAGGATATCTTCCATTGCGACAAGGCCGGAAGTCTGTCCGTATTCGTCCAGCACAACGACCATATGATTTTTAGCCGCCTGCATTTCTTTGAAAAGAGTATCAATGCTCTTTGTTTCAGGAATATATGTAACCGGACGTAGGTATTCCTCCAGATTTTTACCGGACATTGCCGCTTTGACTTGTCCAGATAGCCGGACGTTGCATCTCTCAGATGAATGATCCCGATGATCTCATCGATATCTTCCTGATAGACCGGAAATCTTGAAAAGCGTTCATCCAGCATGAATTGCAAAGCCTCTTCCAGTGACCAGTCTCCATCGATTGCTACAATATTTTTTCGGTGGGTCATAATATCCTTTGCATCCTTATCCATATAACGGAAAATATTGCGGATCAGACCTGCCGCTTCTTTCTGCATCTCTTCGTCCATTTCATCTTCGTGAAATATCTGTTTCATTCGTTGGAATAAACTTCCCTCTTCCATAATTAATTATCCTTAACTCCTTCTCTATGTATGAAGCTCGAAACTGATTCGAATTGCTTCATCAACCTTGTTCATTATCTCTTCGTCCAGATGACATACCAGATCCTTAAGTCTCTGCTTATCAATCGTACGGATCTGTTCCAGTAAAACCACGGAATTTCTGACAATATGATACCTTCTTGCGTCAATTTCCACATGTGTCGGTAATTTCGCTTTGTTCATCCTTGAGGTGATCGCCGCACAGATGACTGTCGGGCTATGCCTGTTGCCAACATCATTCTGTATGATCAGAACTGGACGAATTCCACCCTGTTCCGATCCGACTACTGGACTTAAATCCGCATAATAAATATCTCCTCGTTTCACCTGCACCTTGCTTCACACTCCGATTCTTAAGATATACTAAGTATTTCCCTTTTTCTCGGATGTATTCTGCAAAATTTCAAGAACACACGGCGATTTAAAAACTGTCGACCTGTTCTACGACTTCTCCATGCCGGATGTATTCTCTCGGAATACGTTTATTTAACACACACACAAATTCATAATTGAATCTACCGGAAAGTTCTCCCAGTTTATCAACAGAAAGGAACTCTTTTCCATCACGTCCGAAGATGACAACCTTATCTCCGAATTCTACATCTTCAATTGCCGTTACATCAACCATGAACTGATCCATGCATACACGACCGATGATCGGTGCTTTTTGTCCGTGGATCAGGACGTAGCCTTTATTGGACAGACTTCTTGGATACCCGTCTCCGTATCCGACTGGGATCGTCGCCACCTTTGTCGGACGTGTTGTGATATAAGTTCCTCCATAACTTACCGGCTTTCCCTCCGTCAGCCATTTTACATGTGCAACATGGCTGATCAGTTCCATTGCAGGTTTTAATGGTACTTTATCTTTTTCCACCTCATCGGACGGATACATTCCATATGTTGTAATTCCCGCACGCACAATATCCATATTGGCTTCTTCCAGATCAATGATGCCGGCACTGTTGGAACAATGATAATACGTGAATGTAACGTTACGCTTTTTCAATTCCTCTTTCATCCAGAGGTATTTCTCCAGCTGTTCTTTTGTAAATGTCTTATCTTCTTCATCGGATTTGGCAAAATGCGTGAACATACCTTCCATTACCAGATTCGGCAGCTTGCTGATTCTGGCGATCTCATCTGCATTTTCCTTCGTAATCTGGAAACCAAGTCTTGCCATTCCTGTATCAAGCTTAATATGGACATAGACGTTACATCCCATAGCTTCGGCAAGCTCAGATACTTCTTTTGCCATCTCATAGCTGTAAACGGTCATACGTATCTCGTTACGGATCATTACATCCCACTGATCAGGGAAAATGCATCCCAGTACCAGTACTGGCTTTTTCAGGCATGCATCCTTGATCAGTATCGCCTCGTCCAATGTGGCAACGGCATATCCCCAGATGTAATCCATCGGCTCCAAAAGTTTTGCGATCTGGACAGCCCCGTGCCCATAACCGTCCATTTTGATGACTGCCATCATCTGGGTATTTTTATGAATATTTTTTTCATCATTTCTATATTATATTCAACCGCATCTAAATTGACTCTGGCTAAAACTCTTGTATATTGTTTCACTGTTATTCTTCCTCCAGTTTCATTAATGCTTTACTGATATATTCTATCAAATCTCTCGCCATTACACTATATACGCCTTTTTCAAATTTTGCAAGGTCACCGGACAATCCATGTATATATGTGCCTAATTCTGCAGCATCTTCCGCTTCTTTTCCCTGCACCATCCATCCGGAGATCACGCCGGCGAGAACATCTCCCGATCCGGCTTTTGCCATCGCACTGTTCCCGGTAAGGTTCATACGTATGCCTTTTTCTTCGCTTGCGATCAGAGTTCTCGAATCTTTCAGTACACAGGTAATCCGGTATCTTGAAATAAATCTTTCAGGATCTGGATCCTGTCTGCTTTCAGTTCCTCTACAGGAGCGCCTGTAAGTCTTGACATTTCTTTCATATGCGGTGTGATCACAAATCTGCGCTCGGCCATCTGATTCAGATAATTATTATTTTCTGCAAGAAGATTCAGTCCGTCTGCATCGATCAGACACGGTACTTTTACATATTCAATCACGGTTTTTAATATTTTTCGGAAAGCCTGCTCATTCCAAGGCCCGAACCGATACAAACACCATCTGCCCATGTAAGAAGTGATAACAGTTCTTCTTTATTATATTCCTCATATGTTGTGATAATTGCTTCCGGAAGGAGTGTCTGTAATATCTCCCGATTATCCGAGGAAGTGTATATTCTCACCAGCCCTGCTCCTGTCATGTAAGCGGCATGCGCATTCAGATAAGCGGCCCCGGCCATTCCTTTGCTTCCGGCTATCACGAGGAGTCTTCCGTACGTGCCTTTATTTGAATCTTCCGGTCTGTCCGGCAGCATCTTCCGGTAGATATCTTTTCCGGCTGTCCGGACTATTTCCTGATCCTCACAGATAGAATCTGTAGAAATGCCGATATCCGGCACGATAACCCTGCCGGCCATAGTTCTGCCCTGTGACAGCTCCAGACCAATCTTTTTTAACTGGAATGTCACTGTATAGTCCGCTTTGAAAGCGCAGCCTAGAATACAGCCTGTTGTGGCAGAAAGTCCGGACGGGATATCTACCGCAAATTTTGTTCCCCTCATCCGGTTCATCTGTTCGATCACCTGACGATATCTGCCCTCTACTTTACGGCTCAAACCCACTCCAAAGACAGCATCTATGACCACACTATAGGAGTCTTCCTGCGGCATTCCATAAGTAATCTTCCCGCCGCATTCCTGTAAGCGGTACATCTGTTCCTGTGTTTCCTCGGTATAATGCTCCGGGTTTCCCACACAAAATGTCTCTACGGAGTATCTGTTATTTTGTAAAATGCGGGCAATTGCGAAACCGTCCCCTCCATTATTACCCGAACCACAGACAACACAGACATGAGAAAGATCAACCTTTTCATCTTCTAATACCTGTACACACGCCTGCGCCGCATGTTCCATCAATTCCAGGGAAGGAACCCCTATTTTTGAATTGTATACTGATCTGCTGCTTTCATCTGTGCTGCATTCACCCAAAGCTGCATCCAATCATCTCCCATCAAGTCCTGCTTTATACTTACCGCAACAAAAGAACGTGTAAAAATATGTCCATCTTCCGGACTACTCCTACACGCCTTTTTCTTTTATAATAATTTACTTATGATCCTCTTTGTAACGACTGATATTGTATGACAGCTGCATCAGGCTTTCTGACAGATGTACATTCTCGACAACAATATTATCCGGAAGATTCAGATCTGTGTGCGCAAAGTTCCAAATTGCACGCACTCCGTTATCAACCAGCATATTCGCCACTTCAATTGCTTTCTCTTTTGGAATTGTCAGCACTGCAATATCAATATTATTGTTCTGTACAAATGCTTTCAGGTCATCCATCATGCGGATCGGTACGCCTCGGATAGAGACTCCCTGAAGTCTTGGATTCACATCAAAGATTCCTTTCAGGATAAATCCACGGTTCTCAAAAGCCGCATAATTTGCCAGTGCCTGTCCAAGATTACCGGCACCGATGATAATGATATTATGATCTTCTTCCAATCCTAAAATTTTTCCGATCTCTGTGTATAAATACTTTACGTTATAACCATATCCCTGCTGGCCGAATCCGCCAAAGTTATTCAGATCCTGACGGATCTGTGATGCAGTTACCTTCATACGCTTACTCAGATCGTTCGAAGATATACGCTCTACACCATTTTCCAGCAGTTCACCCAAATATCTGTAATACCTCGGCAATCTACGAATGACTGCACGAGAAATCTCTCTTTCTTCCACTATATTCACCCTTCCAATCATAGTCTGAAATAATTATATAAAATTGAAAGATTATTGTCAAACTATTGTTGAATTTTATACAATTTCCGTTATAATAAAATAGCATGTACAAATGCATTTTGCGAATACAAATGTATCAATTATCCACAACGCAGGAGGAAATATATGATATTAGCATGTCACGGGATCCAGAAATCTTTCGGTGAACACCTCATCGTCAGAGATGGATCCTTCCATATAGAAGATCACGAAAAAGCAGCTCTTGTCGGACCGAACGGTGCCGGTAAGTCCACTCTGCTCAAAATGATTGTAGGCGATTAGCCCCGGATGACGGCAACGTCATCCTGACAAAAGGTAAGACACTTGGCTATCTTGCCCAGCATCAAGAGATGCAAAGCGGTAATACGATCTATGAAGAAGTCCGCACCGCAAAGGCCGATATAATCGCTATGGAGCGCCGTATCCGCGAGATTGAGATGGAACTTAAGCATCTCTCCGGTGACGCTCTGAACGACCGTCTGGAAACTTACAATCGCCTTATGGCCACTTTTGAACGTGAGAATGGCTATTCTTGCGAAAGTGAGATTACCGGTGTGTTAAAAGGACTTGGATTTACGGAAAATGATTCACCAAACCGGTCGACACTCTCTCCGGAGGACAGAAAACCCGTGTATCTCTTGGCAAGCTTCTGTTAACGAAACCAGACATTTTGCTTCTTGATGAGCCAACCAACCATCTGGATCTGAATTCCATTGCATGGCTTGAAACCTATCTTCTAAACTACCAGGGAGCAGTGCTGATCGTGTCTCACGACCGTTATTTTTTGAACAAAGTTGTCACGAAAGTTCTTGAAATCGAGCTTGGAGAACTTCGTACTTATATGGGAAACTACAGTGACTATGCAGCAAAGAAGCAGCAGCTTCGCGACATACGCCTGAAGGAGTATCTTAACCAGCAGCAGGAAATCAAGCATCAGGAGGCAGTTATCGAAAAGCTTCGTTCTTTCAACCGTGAAAAATCCATCAAACGTGCCGAAAGCCGTGAAAAGATGTTGGAAAAGATGCAGACCATCGAAAAACCGATAGAAGTTAATACAGATATACATCTGAAACTGGAACCATCCTGTGTAAGCGGCAATGATGTTCTGACTATTGAACATTTAAGCAAATCTTTCCCCGGACAGGAGCTTTTTACAGACGTTAATCTCGAGATCAAACGTGGTGAACATGTTGCAGTAATCGGTGATAACGGAACTGGAAAGACTACGCTTCTTAAGATTTTAAACCGTGTGGTATCTGCCGATTCCGGTACTTATACACTTGGCTCCAATGTTAAGATCGGCTACTACGATCAGGAACATCATGTCCTTCATATGGAGAAAACAATTTTTGACGAGATTTCCGATGATTATCCGACTCTTACGAATACGGAAATCCGGAATGTGCTTGCAGCATTTCTTTTTACTGGTGATGATGTCTTCAAACAGATCAGTTCTTTGAGCGGTGGGGAACGCGGACGTGTATCTCTTGCGACTGATGCTCTCTGAAGCAAATTTCCTGATCCTCGACGAGCCGACCAACCACTTGGACATCGCATCCAAAGAAATCCTTGAGAATGCTTTGAATGATTATACCGGCACTGTACTTTATGTCTCTCATGACCGTTATTTCATCAATCAGACTGCATCACGGATTCTGGATCTTGTCAATCATACATTTGTAAATTATATCGGAAATTATGACTATTATCTGGAGAAAAAAGAAGAACTCACTACTGCATATGCCGGAGAAGCCTCTACACCTTCATCCGTTTCAGATAACAGTACAGAGAAGAATGTATCCGAGTCAAAACTCAGCTGGCAGGAGCAAAAGGAAGCCCAGGCAAGACTTCGCAAACGTCAGAATGAACTTAAAAAAACGGAAGAACGTATCGGCGAGCTGGAAGACCGTGACGGTGAGATCGATGCCCTGATGGTTCAGGAAGAAATCTTCACCAACTCTGTAAAATGCCAGGAATTGGCAAAAGAAAAAGCCGCCATAGCGGAAGAATTAGAAGAATTATATATGAAATGGGAGGAATTAGCGGAAGACGCTTAATTTATACGCTGTTCATTCATACATAAAAACACCATACACTGTGATCCGTCAAATTCATTCGGGAATTTTCACAGTGTATGGTGTTTTTGTCATATATTATCTACTTTAATTTCTCGGCAATTGCCTTAATTAAATCCCTCGCTGTTCCAATATCGGTTGGAGTTTTCCAGTTGTTGTGATCAATGCCAGGTCTTTTGTTCATCTTACCTTCTTCAATGGTATCGATGGTTGCTTTTTCAAGCTTATCTGCAAATGCTGTCAATTCGGCATTTCCATCCATCTCACCACGTTTTCTAAGAGCACCTGTCCATGCAAAAATCGTAGCTACAGAGTTTGTAGAGGTCTCTTCTCCTTCCAGATGCTTGTAATAATGACGTTGTACCGTTCCATGAGCTGCCTCATATTCATAATTTCCATCCGGTGATACCAGAACAGATGTCATCATCGCAAGAGAACCGAATGCGGAAGAAACCATATCACTCATTACATCACCATCATAGTTCTTACATGCCCAGATATATCCGCCTTCTGATTTCATAACCCGTGCAACTGCATCATCGATCAGAGTATAGAAGTATGTAATTCCGGCTTCTTTGAATTTATCCGCATAATCTTTATCAAAGATTTCCTGAAATATATCTTTGAATGTGTGATCATATTTCTTAGAAATCGTATCTTTTGTTGCGAACCACAGATCCTGCTTCGTATCTAATGCATAATTAAAGCAGCTTCTCGCAAAGCTTTCAATAGATCCGCATAGATTATGCATTCCCTGTGCAACACCCGGTCCGGCATAATTGTGTACCAGTTCTCTGGTCTCTGTGCCGTCTTCTGCAGTGTATACCAGTTCTACTTTTCCAGGTCCGGGAATCTTCATCTCTGTATTTTTATATACATCGCCATATGCATGTCTTGCAATCGTGATTGGTTTTTTCCAGTTCTTTACACATGGCTCAATTCCTTTTACAACGATCGGTGCACGGAATACTGTTCCGTCCAGTATTGCACGGATCGTTCCGTTCGGGCTCTTCCACATTTCTTTCAGATCATACTCTTTCATACGTGCTGCATTTGGTGTGATGGTTGCACATTTTACGGCTACTTTATATTTCTTGGTCGCATTGGCTGCATCGATAGTCACCTGATCATTCGTCTCATTTCTGTGCTCCAGACCCAGATCATAATATTCTGTGTTCAGTTCAATATATGGCTCCAGAGTCTTCTTTGATCATCTTCCAGAGGATTCTTGTCATTTCGTCCCCGTCCATCTCTACGATTGGTGTTGTCATTTTAATTTTTGCCATGATGTTTGTCTCCTTTCTATCTGTTCGCGGCATCTTTCATTATTCTTCCAGATGCAGATTTTCCATCACATGTAATATATGTTCGTTTGCAAGCTGTTCTGCTTTTGCCGCATCTTTTGCCTTGATTGCCTCCAGTATTTCTCGGTGTTCTTCTATTGACTTTTCGGCACGCTCCGGTGCTTCAATCGACATCGTCCTTGCAAGCTGTACATACTTGTGAAAATCTGTCAATACATGTTCCAGGATCCTGCTGTTGGATGCCTCATACAATATCTTATGAAACTTACCATCCATTTCTGACATCTGTTCAATCTGTCCGGATCCTTTCTTATGTAAATGAAATTCTGACAGAAGAATTACTTCTTCCAGTTCTTCAATCTGCGCATCTGTAATATATTTCGTTGCCCAGTTGGCACACAGCCCTTCCAGTTGCGAACGTATCTTATAGATATCTTTCACATCTTTTCTGGTAATGGCTGTCACATACGCACCTTTATTCGGAATGATCGTAACCAGTCCTTCTAACTCCAATTGTCTTAAGGCTTCTCTTACCGGTGTTCTGCTTACCCCCAGTTCTTCACCGATTGTTACTTCCCTTAATTCTTCATGATCTTTATATACCCCATTCAGAATATCTTCCCGCAGATGCCGGAACACTCTTCCTCGTAAGGATCTGTCCTGATATTCTTCCATAAAAACACCCCAATTAAATCAAATTTATACCCAGTCTTTTGCAGTTCTGATCAATAACTGCGATCAGCTCATCATCTGTAAGAACGGTTACACGTCCCTCTTCGTACTGTTCATCTACCCAGTCTTTTACTGCGTTTACCAGTTCTGAATTCTTATCCACTTTCTTATCATCCGGAAGCTTAAAATATGTATTGATCCAGTGGGCAATACCTGCAAGTCCCGAAGTATTGGAAATTGCCACAAGCGGCGGACGGTTCAGGAATTTATCGGTATCGAATACATTATAAATCTCTTCGTTTTTCAAGAGTCCATCTGCATGGATTCCGGCTCTGGTCACATTAAAGTTCTTGCCAACGAATGGTGTCCTGGAAGGAACCCGGTAACCAATCTCTTTTTCATAATAATCTGCCATCTCTGTGATGACTGTTGTATCCATGCCATCCAGTGTACCGCGAAGCTGTGCATATTCGAATACCATCGCTTCCAGTGGTGTATTGCCGGTACGTTCCCCGATTCCGAAAAGCGAACAGTTTACGCCACAAGCACCATATAACCATGCGGTTGAAGAGTTGCTGACTGCTTTGTAGAAATCATTGTGTCCGTGGAATTCGATCAGTTCACTCGGAACACCTGCATGTACACGCAGACCATAGATAATTCCCGGAATAGACCTTGGAATTACTGCTCCCGGATAATTTACTCCATATCCCATCGTATCACAGGCACGTATCTTAACCGGAATCTTATACTCATCCATCAGTTTCATCAGTTCCAGGCAGAACGGGATCACGAATCCGTAAATGTCGGAACGGGTGATATCTTCCAGATGACATCTCGGACTGATTCCTGTCTCAAGGCATTCCCTTACAATAGACAGATAATGCTCCATTGCCTCACGTCTGGTCATTTTTAATTTATAGAAAATATGATAGTCCGAACAGCTCACCAGAATACCTGTTTCTTTCATTCCAATCTCTTTTACCAGTTGGAAATCTTTCTTGCTTGCGCGGATCCAGCTTGTTACTTCCGGAAATTTATAATCTCTTTCCATACATTTGTATACAGCATCTCTGTCTTTTTTACTGTAAAGAAAGAATTCGCACTGTCTGATCTTTCCTTTTGGACCACCCAGACGATGGAAATAATCATATAATGTTACGATCTGCTCCGTACTGTATGGGGCACGTGACTGTTGACCATCCCGGAATGTTGTATCTGTAATCCAGATTTCATCCGGCATACAATGCGGAACAATTCGGTCATTGAATGCGATTTCGGAATCTCATCATAATGGAACAGATTACGAAACACATTCGGCGTCTTACTATCTCACCAACGGGTACATGTGTTCTTCCAGTTGCAATAAATTTGTATGATCATCCAGGTATACTTTCCTGTTTTCCATTCTTTCATCGCCTGCTTTCTAAAAATAATTTTTCGTAGTAAAGTACTAAATTTAATATGTATAATTGTATACAATGATACATGTGTTGTCAAGTATTATTATGGATATTTATTCAAAAAAATGATTATGGGATTTCCATAATCATTTTTTGAATAGTCGCTGAAAAAGTTCTCTGGTATCGTATTAATAAAGCTTGGCATTGACTTCTCTAGGACTTAAGCCTTCGTCTTCTAACGCTTTCATAATCTGGTGCTTGTGTTCGGTTCCGAAGGCTTCCAGTGTGATTCGAAGTTCTACTGCTGCGTTTCGATTGGTACTTACAAACTGGTTGTGTTCCAGTTTAATTACATTACCGTTTGCTTTGGCAATCGTAGATGCAACACGTACCAGTTCACCTGGTTTGTCAGGAAGCAGTACCGATACAGAGAAGATTCTGTCTCGCTGTATCAATCCATGCTGTACGATTGACGACATTGTGATCACATCCATATTTCCGCCGCTTAAGATAGATACGACTTTCTTTCCTTTCAGATCAAGCTGTCTGAGGGCTGCCACCGTCAGAAGTCAGGAATTTTTCTACTATCATCTTATGATTTTCTACTACATCGAGGAATGCCCCAATCAAATCATCATCTGCAACGGTGATCACTTCATCAATATTTTTCTCTGCGTATGGGAATATCTTCTCTCCTACACGTTTCACAGCAGTACCATCTGCGATGGTGTTTGCACTGGAAAGTGTTACAGGATGTCTTTCCTTTAATGCTTCTGTCATACTTGCAGCAGCTGCCGGTTCTACACCGATTACTTTTACATTTGGATTCAGAAGTTTTGTAAGTGTAGATACACCTGTAATCAGTCCGCCACCACCGATCGGTGCGAGGATATAATCTACATCCGGAAGTTCATCAAAGATTTCCATAGCGATACTGCCCTGTCCGGTTGCGACATCCAGATCATCGAACGGATGGACAAACGTATATCCGTTTCTTCTGCTAATTTCATCGCATATGCGCAGGCATCATCATAGACATCCCCGTGTAATACAACTTCTGCACCATAACTCTTGGTACGGTTAACTTTAATCAGTGGGGTAACTGTCGGCATAACGACCGTTGCTTGCAGCCAAATTTTTTTGCTGCATATGCTACGCCCTGTGCATGGTTACCGGCCGATGCTGTAACAAGACCTTTCTTTCTGTTTTCTTCGCTCATTGTGCTGATTTTATAATATGCGCCACGTACTTTGTAAGCACCCGTGTACTGCATATTTTCTGGTTTCAGATATACTTCTGCACCTGTCTGGTTGCTTAAATATTCACTGTATACCAGCTTGGTTGGAAGGGTTACTTCTTTTACGATTTCACTCGCCTGCTTGAATTTTTCTAATGTTAACATCTCGTATTTCCTCTCTTCCTCTTATTTGTTTTCTGAAACCTCTTCTGAAGTCTCATCATCTTTTGGTCTTTCGAATAACGCATTCACGAAATCATCCGCATCAAATTTCTGCAGATCATCAATGGTCTCTCCTACACCGATATATTTTACCGGAACGCCAAGTTCCGCATGGATTGCAACTGCGATACCGCCTTTTGCGGTTCCGTCCATCTTTGTCAGAACAATTCCTGTAAATTTTCTGCCACATCGTTGAATTCTTTTGCCTGCTGCAGAGCATTCTGCCCTGTTGTTGCATCCAGAACCACCAGCGTCTCTCTGTATGCCTCAGGAAATTCCCGGTCGATGATCTTATTCATCTTTCTGAGTTCTTCCATCAGATTCTTTTTATTATGCAGACGACCGGCTGTATCTATCATTAATACATCTGCGTGCCGTGCTTTTGCTGCCGCAACAGCATCAAACACTACCGATGCCGGGTCAGAGCCTTCCTGTCCGCCGATCAGCTCAGCCTGCGAACGGTTCGCCCATTCTTTTAACTGTTCTCCTGCTGCAGCACGGAATGTATCAGCCGCTGCAATTACCACTTTCTTATCCTCTGCGCGGAGTTTTCCGGCCAGCTTTCCGATCGTTGTAGTCTTTCCCACACCATTGACACCGATCACCATCACTACGGATGTATGGTTTTCAAATTCATATGCCGTTTCCCCGATATCCATCTGTTCTTTGATACTTTCAATCAGAAGTTCCCGGCACTCCATCGGTTCTTTGATGTGTTTTTCTTTTACCTTTGCTTTCAGATCATCCAGAATATCATAGGTTGCCTGTACACCAAGGTCTCCCATGATCAGTACTTCCTCCAATTCCTCGTAAAAGTCATCATCGATACGGGAGAATCCGTGAAAGATGCTGTCCATTCCTGATACAATATTATCTCTGGTCTTGCCAAGACCGGCAACCAGTTTTTCAAAAAATCCCATACCTTCCTCCTATTTATCCAGTTCATTTTCCAGCAGGCTGACAGATACCAGTGTAGAGACACCTTTTTCCTGCATAGTAATACCATACAGTCTGTCTGCTGCGGTCATTGTTCCTCGTCGGTGTGTAATTACAATGAACTGCGTATATTTTGTTAATTTGTGCAAATATTGCGCAAAACGGTCTACGTTATTATCATCAAGCGCCGCCTCTATCTCATCCAGCAGGCAGAATGGTGACGGTTTCAGATTCTGGATTGCAAAAAGAAGTGCTATTGCTGTCAGTGCCTTTTCGCCTCCGGATAACTGCATCATGTTCTGCAGCTTCTTTCCTGGCGGCTGGGCAATAATCCGGATACCTGCTTCCAGAATATCCTCATCTTCCATAAGTTCCAGCGTTCCTTTTCCACCGCCGAACATCTCCTTGAATACCTGATCAAACTCTGCGGCAATTCTGGCAAACTGCTCTTTAAACTGCTTGCGCATGGCATTATCAAGTTCCTCGATGATCTGCTCCAGTGTTTCGGCTGCTTCAACCAGATCATCATGCTGTCCTTTCAGAAATTCATACCGTTCGGATACACTTTTATATTCTTCTATCGCATTGACATTGACATTTCCCAATGCACGGATCTCACTTTTTAATTCCTGGATCCGTCTCTTCATATCTGCCAAGATCGGTCAGATTCGGATTCCTAAGCTCTTTTGCATGATTCAGTGTGAGTTCATATTCTTCCCACATATAATTAATCTGCTTCTCGGAAGCTTCTTCGCAGCCTTCTTTCTGGCTTTCCAGACGGTAAACTTCTTTATCAAGATCCGCCATATGTTTCGAGATCTCTTCACGTTTTTCAAAGAACGCTTTGTGACGTTTATTCAGTTCCATTCGTTCACTTTTTGAATGTTCGATCTGAAGTTTGATCTCTTCAAATCAAATCTCCGGAATGATCAATTGTTGTTTTTAACTCGTGGATCTTCTCCTCTTTTTCGGTGATCTCCCTGGAATTGCCGCCTTTATTCTTTGTCAGCTCTTCCAATTCAGTCCGGAATTTATCGACCTCTTCGCAGATACGGGTAATATTTTCCGTGATAAATGTATATTTTTGCTCTAATCCTGCATATTCCAGATGAATCTGTTCTGATTTTCTGGTCTTAATACTCTCTTTTTGTATGAACATCTTCCAGTTCTTTTCTGCTCTTTCTCAATGGTGAGATTCAGATCATTCTCCAGACTTTTCGGATGTATCCAGCTCAATATTAATAGATTCCTGATTGTCCATGATCTCCGTGATCTGTGCATCGAGTTTCGCAGCTTCATTCCGCAGATTATCAAACTGCTGTCTGAAGCTTCTGATCCTGGCTGATGACTGATCTGCATTCATCTTCGCCGTATTCTGTACGACATATGCTTTCTGCAGTTCTGTACTGATTGCATCGGTCTTCTCATAATACCCTGCACGTTCTTCTTTCAGACCGGAGATCTGTTGTTCCATCTCCGTCATCTCCTGCTTAAGCTTCTGCACGGTCTTTTCAAATTCTTCGATTTCCCGTCGTCTGCTCAGAAGATTACTTGAGTTTTTAAATGCTCCACCAGTCATCGAACCACCTGGATTGATCAGCTCGCCTTCCAGTGTTACGATACGGATAGACTGGTGGTATTTCCTTGCAATCATTGTTGCATGATCAATATGATCTACTACCAGTGTTCTTCCCAGCAGATAATCTGCAAGGGTTTTATATTTGCTCTCCACCTGGATCAATTTGTTGGTCTGTCCCGATAACTCCCGTTTCTTTCAGTACTTCCGGCCGGTTAATCCCGGAATTCGCACGGATCGACGTTAACGGCAGAAAGGTTGCACGTCCAAACTTATTCTTCTTCAGGAAATGAATCATTCGTTTTGCTGTATCCTCATCCTCCGTTACGATATTCTGGATATTTCCTCCAAGTGCAGTCTCAATAGCGATCTCATAGTCTTTTTCAACCTTCACGATATCTGCTACTACACCCAAAAGTCCCTGCTCCCGGTCCTTATTATCCATGACTTTACGAATACTGTTACCGTATCCGTCATACCGTTCCGTAATATTCTTTAATGATTCCAGTCTGGACTGTTCCCTGTGAAAAGCAGATTGTCCGATCTGCAGCTTCTGGGATTCTTTCGAAATCTTAGTCTGCAATTCCCTGATCCTGCGTTCATATTCTTTATTCTCGTCATTCAGTGAAATGATCTTGTCGGAAATAACTTTCAATTCCATTTGGAATTTATTCAGGCTCTCATTCTCTTCTGCGATCTCACTGTCATTTGCAAGGATTTCACGGTTAATCTGCGATTTTCTTACCTGGATCTGCTCCATCATTGTATCGAATTTCTGAATCTGAGCTTTCGTAGATGCTCTGTTATTCAGTATTTCCATAATATGATTCTTTTTTTCATCGACAGATCCGGTAATCTGAGCAATCTTCTCCTGCAATTCCGTCAGTTCATTTTTGATCTTATCTTCTTCTGACCGCTTTTCTTCCATCTGTTTTTCAATGGAATCTTTTTCCGTTTGAAGTTCTTTCAGCTGTCCTTCACGGACATCTATCTCCGAATCAATAACACCGGCACGCTGATCGAAGTGTTCATCATTCATCCGCGCACTGTGGATCTGTTCTTTTAACAATGCGATCTGGTTCTCTAACTGTTGCTTCAGAATGGTTGTCTCATTTAACTGACGGTTCGCTTTTTCAATGGAATCATCGATCACTTCCACCTGTTCTTCAATCGACTCATATTCTGTCTTTGTATCTGCATACTTTCTGGTTGCTTCTTCTAGTTCTCCTTTTGTAATACGCAGTTTTTCATCCAGATTCCGGATCTGATCCCGGATACGTTCCATTTCCAAAAGAAACATATTGATATCGTATGTTTTTAATTCTTCCTTCCGTTTCAGATACTCCCTCCGCCTTTTCAGACTGACGTTCTAACGGCCCAACCTGCTTTTCCAACTCAGACAGAATATCATTGACACGGACCAGATTCTGGCGTTCGTCTTCCAACTTTTTGACTGACATACTTTTCTTCGTTTGAATTTGACAATTCCTGCCGCCTCATCAAAAGTTCTCTCCTCTCATCCGGCTTACCACTTAAAATCTTATCAATCTGTCCCTGTCCGATAATCGAATACCCTTCTTTTCCGATACCTGTATCATAGAAAAGTTCATTTACATCTTTAATCTGCATGCTCTTCCATTGATCAGATATTCGCTTTCTCCGGAACGGTATAGCTTTCTTGCTACCGTAACTTCTTCGTAATCAACCGGAAGCTTATGGTCTGAATTGTCCAGAGTGATCGCCACCGATGCATAACTAAGCGGCTTTCTGTTCTCAGTACCGGAAAAAATAACATCCTGCATGTTGCCGCCTCTTAACTGCTTCACACGCTGTTCCCCAAGCACCCATCTGACCGCATCTGCTACGTTACTTTTTCCACTTCCGTTCGGACCGACAATGCCGGTGATTCCATTATGGAATTCGAATTTAATTTTATTGGTCAAATGATTTAAATCCCTGCACTTCTATGCTTTTTAAATACATTCCACACCTACTTTATATTCTTTTCATGCAGTTTCAAAATGCTGATATATGCAGCCTCCTGCTCTGCTGCTTTCTTCGTCCGGCCTTCTCCGACTCCGTATTCTTCTTCTCCGATATGTACCGCAACACGGAAAGTCTTATTATGATCCGGTCCCTCTTCACCAATCAGATGATACGAGATTACTTCTTTAAAATTCGCCTGCACGATTTCCTGCAGGATAGTCTTGCTATCAAAAAAGAGTTTCTTGTTCTCCAAATCTTTCAAAATAAATCGATGTATAAACTCTTTTGCATTAGCAAAACCACCATCAAGATAAATTGCTCCGATCAGAGCCTCCATTGCATCCGATGTTACAGATTCTCTCTTTCGTCCCCCGGTAGCGTCTTCTCCTTTACCAAGCAGAAGGTATTCACCAAGATCCAGATCTCTTGCACAGAATGCCAGCGCCGGTTCACATACCATACTTGCCCTCGTCTTCGTAAGTTCCCCTTCCGGAAGCTTTGGATTATTGTGAAACAGAAATTCACTGGATACCAGTTCAAGAACTGCATCCCCCAGAAATTCCAGCCGTTCATTACATTCATACTTCGGAAGATGTTTTTCATTGGCGTAAGAACTATGAATCATCGCCTTTGTAAACAGGGTAAAGTCATCAAATTTGTAACCAATCTTTCCTTCTAATTCTTTTAAGGTCTTTTGCTCATCGTAAAACTCCATCCTAAAGAACGAAAAAAAGCCCCTGGCAGGGCCCTTTCGTTCTTTTTATATCTGCCTAGTTATTGTTTGTTGCATTCTTGATCTGCTCAACAGCATCTCCAACTGTAGAGATCTGCTCAGCGTCATCATTATCGATCTCAATGTCAAATGTTTCTTCTATTCCCATAATAATCTGGAAGATATCAAGGGAGTCTGCTCCCAGATCATCTACAAATGTTGTGTCCTCTGTAATATCATTCACTTCTACATTTAATACATCAGCGATGATTTCTTTTAATTTTTCAAGTTCCATATCAAATCTCCTTTTCTTATCATAGTTAGTAATATATTATTCAGCGGATTTTTGCTCCGATTGAATACTTTCCCTGATCTTTTCATTGATCTTCTGCTTCTTAAATGTTACACATTGGATTAATGTATTGCTGACTTCTTTTGCTTTCGAGCTTCCATGCGTCTTTACAACCAGACCATTTAATCCAAGCAGCGGCGCTCCGCCATACTCACTTGCATTCAAACGATTTTAAAGTTGATTTCAACGCCGGCTTGATAAGCAATGCACCAATCTTACTTCTGAGGGTGGACATCAGTCCTTCTTTCACCTTACTGATCAATACCGCACCGACGCCTTCATATAACTTAAGGATTACATTGCCCGAAAATGCTTCTGTCACAATGACATCTGCCTGCCCATGCGGAATCTCTCTTGCTTCCACACTGCCGATAAAATTCAGTTCTTTTTCTTCTTTTAATAGAGGGAATGTTTCTTTTACCAATGCATTACCCTTTTCTTCTTCTGCTCCGATATTTACAATTCCGACTTTTGGACTCTTAATACCAATCACATGCTCCATGTAAATAGAACCCATCTTGGCAAACTGAATCAGGTGTGATGCTCTGGCATCTACATTTGCACCGCAGTCAATCAAAAGTGCTACCCCCTTCTCTGTCGGGATCAGAGACGCAAGAGGTGGTCTCTCTACACCTTTGATTCTTCCAACGATTACCTGTCCGCCCACCAGAATTGCTCCGGAACTTCCGGCAGATACAAATGCATCAGCCTTTCCTTCCTTTACCATCTTCATTCCGACTACGATGGAAGAGTCTTTCTTTCTTCTGATCGCATTCACCGGCGGCTCAGCAGTTTCTATAACTTCGGTTGTATTCACAACTTCCAGTCTGTTCTTGTCATAAGTGTACTTCTGTAATTCAGCATTCACCATATCTTCTTTGCCAAGCAGATATACTTTTATGTCCTGTTCACGTCCAAGGGCATCGACTGCCCCTTTTACCATCTCACCCGGCGCATTGTCCCCGCCCATAGCGTCCAATGCGATCACCGTAATTTCTGACATATTTATTCCTCCTAATATTACTGAATTTATTCTACTAAACATCCATGCAAAATCAATATTTTCAAAAATATTTATCAGAAGTTTGATAATATATGATCTGGTTGGTATAATACCTTTTATCATCAAAATTGGATATTGAATTATAGAAAGAAAGGGATCAATAAATGGATTATTATAAGAGAGCTCTTGAACTCAACGATGAAACAATAAAAAACAGACGTTACTTTCATATGAATGCAGAGGCCGGTCTTCATATGCCAATGGCCTGCGTATATGTAATGGACAAATTAACCGAATATGGATTGGTGCCTTCGAGGTGCGGAGAAGGTGTGACTGCTACTGTCGGAAATGGCGGTAAAGTATTATTATTACGTGCGGACATGGATGCCCTCCCAATGCCGGAAGAAAGCGGACTTCCATTTGCCTGCCCGACCGGAAAAGAAGCACATGCCTGCGGACATGATTTTCACGCTGCCATGTTACTGACCGCTGACAAAAATGCTAAAAGAAAATGAGGCCGAGTTAAAAGGCACAGTCAAATTTATGTTCCAGCCTGCGGAAGAAACATTCGAAGGCAGTAAAAATATGATAGAACATGGTATCCTGGAGAATCCGAAAGTAGATGCGGCACTGGCCTATCATGTATCTCCAGGGCAGATGCCGGTTGGAATCTACATGTATAACAGTACAGGAACTATGATGTACTCCGTTGACGGTTTTCATATCGAAATCAAAGGAAAGGGAGCACCATGGTGCCTATCCTCAGAATTCCGTTGATCCGATCAATATTGCAGCCCATGTATATTTTGCACTGCAGTCTGTAATCGCCCGTGAGGCAGATCCTTCCAAAGCCTGTCTTATGACCGTCGGTAAATTCCAGGCCGGAACCGCCGCCAATATCATTCCTGATACTGCCGTTCTCGAAGGAACTATTCGAACGAACGATAAAGATTCCAGAGAACTTCTGGTACGAAGAATGAAAGAAACGGCAATCCGGACAGCCGAAACTTTCGGAGGAACAGCCAAAATCACTATGATCTCGGAAGTACCGCCTCTGATCTGCAATCCGGAATTTACCGAACAGATCGTCGGCTTCATGAAGGAACTGGATATTCCGAAACTAACCCCTTACCCAGGCATATCCGCAAGTGCTTCTGAAGATTTTGCAAATATTGCAGAACAGGTACCATCCGCTTTCATGTATCTGTCTGCCGGATATATGGATGATCGCGGGAAGTATTCTGCACATAACCCAAAGGTACAGTTTAATGAGGATGTGTGTCCGATCGGGGCTGCGTGTCTGGCGCACTGTGCGACCCGTTATTTAAATTGATTTGGGATTTAATTTATTAACTGGGGAAGCGGCCTCTCAGTCCTTGAAGGA